>Ga0307377_10000586_pt1 | contig 47820 bp, 74 predicted proteins | sample TR3MG_FD_202535 | JGI IMG/M metagenome (GOLD analysis project Ga0307377, IMG submission 202535) | Soil microbial communities from Risofladan, Vaasa, Finland - TR-3 | ecosystem: Environmental > Terrestrial > Soil > Coastal area > Acid sulfate soil | place: Finland: Risofladan, Vaasa | collected...
TTACTAGGCTATAAAGCACAAAAGATGTGGGGGAACACTTTCGAAAACTTGGTGAAGTAGAATATCTGTGCTGAAATTAATTTTAACGAAACGGAGGGGAAATGAAACTCAAACCGAAAATCACGGCCGATGAAATTTTACAAATGGAAAAGGATTTTGTTGGCAAATGTATATTGAAAGAAAAGAAAAAATTCCTTGAACATATCCTCTGGCAAGAACAGGAAATAGCATCACTGAAAAAATCATTACGGGCATGGATTCATAAGTTTACCAATCTTGTCATTGAAAATGAGGAACTTAAACGAACGCCCACTGAGTATGGCTGTGATGGTCTGATAAAAACGGAGGGGAAATAATGAAAGACATAATCGAAAAAGCGATGAAAGAAAGCGGGGTAAACGGGGTTTATGTTGTAACCCGAAATGAAAACGGTACATTTTCAGAATGGAACCAAGGGTTGGACGCACTGTGGCTTTTGGGTTTCATCGAACGAACGCGGGTAAAACTGGTAACAGCACAGTGCAATTTGGAAACTAAAAAACGGGAAACGGAGGAGTAGATTATGTTAAAATGTCCATTTCCGTATTTCGGAGGAAAATCAAAAGTTGCAAATTTGGTTTGGGATGCACTTGGTCAACCGAAACACTACATAGAGCCGTTTTTCGGGTCAGGTGCGGTCTTACTGTTAAGACCGGATTATCATACGCACATGACCGAAACGGTTTGCGACAAAGACGGCTTTATCTGCAATGTTTGGCGATCGTTGAAATACGCTCCGGATACGGTTGCCGAATGGTGCGACTGGCCTGTGAATCACGCTGACTTGTGTTCGAGAAAAAAGGTCTTAATTGCAAACGAAGAAAGATTACTTGAAAACCTAATAAAAGATGATGATTGGTTCGATCCGAAACTTGCAGGTTATTGGATATGGGCAGCAAGCTGTTGGATTGGTGGCGGGCTTACATGCCCCAACCAGAGACCGCATGTTAGCCATGCGGGGATGGGTATAAACGCTCTCGGCCAGAGACCGCATGTTAGCCATGCGGGGATGGGTATAAATGAACCAGTCAACACAAATCTTTGGGATTGGTTTCGGAAGATTCAAGAGCGGTTTCGGCATGTAAGGGTAGTCTGTGGCGATTGGACAAGGGTATGCGGCGGAAAATGGCAGGACAAAATCGGTATTTGCGGAATGTTCTTTGATCCGCCATACGGTGTAACAGACAGAGCCATGGGTGTATATCATCACAACAGTACAACGGTTGCCGCCGAGGTTGTGAAATGGTGCGCTGAAAGAGGAGGAAACAATAGATACCGGATCATACTGGCCGGATACGAAGAACACACAGAACTTGTGGAAAATCACGGATGGCGAAGCGTTAATTGGACTGCAACTGGCGGCTATTCTGGCATTGCAAGGCAAGAGATTACGCAAGGAAAAGAGAACCGGAAGCGGGAAATGTTATACTTCTCGCCGCATTGTCTGGCCGAGGCGGAAACAACAAAAGAAGAAACAAATAAAACACCTGGTCTGTTTGGTGTGCCCCATTCTTCATATAATGGATGGCATGATAAAGTAATTGTTTGTAGTTCTCCAAGCGATCAAATTGCCAAAATGCTGGACGAAGAAACGGAGGGGAAATGAGTAAGACATACACAAGTCTTTTATTGGTATTAATAATTATACTTGTAGCAGCATCCAGTTTTAGATTTGGCAAGCATTCGGGTAAATCCGAAATCTGTGACAAACTACACATCTTGAAATACGTTATGGCAGATGATCTTTGCGAAAAATCGCTTAAAATATTGGAGGGAAAATGAGTAGCGACACGAAAGCGATTGTTGAAAAGCAAGAACCCATCAGCAAAAAAAAAGCACGTAAACAAAGAACTAAGTTTATTATGGATGCTATTAATAAAGCTGATTGGTTATCAAACGCACAGAAAAACAATCTCAAGAACACTAGGAACTTTCCAGAATTGCTGCGTAAAGTTAAAAAATATGAAATTGAAATATTGAGAAACGACACTAACGCCTAATTACTATACTCGACACTATAAATTAGTGGTTTGCCCGGAAATTAAATTTGTGCTATATTAGAGCTACTATGAAAAAGAAATCGAAATGCAAAAAAAATGATTCAGAGCGCAAATTCAAAAAGTCGGTCCTAAACGGCAAACATGCGATGTTTGTTGCTGAGTACATCAAAGATTTTAATGCAACGCGTGCTTATCGTGTTGTATATAAGTGCAGTGACCGGGTAGCAAATGTCAACGGTACAAGGCTGCTAGTGAGCGCTAGTGTGCAAGACATGGTGCGGCAAGCGAGGGATAAGATATTGAAGAAGATCGATGTTGATGTTGAAAAAATATATGAGGAGCTTAAGAGTATTGGCTTCTCAAATTTCTTCGCGGTATTAAAAAAGATTGGACGGGGTGAGAAACTTACAGAGGAAGAAGAAAAGGTTATCTCTGGGCGAACAGCTATAAAAACTAAAACCGGTGGAAGTATAACCTATAGGGCACACGATAAACTAAAAGCTCTAGAACTTCTGTGCAAGTGTAAGGGTCTATTTAAGGATGGGCTTGACATAGACAGCATGAATGTAACGGTAAAATTTGGAAAAGAAGACGAAGAATTATAAGTGCTCAAAAAGACTGCTAAACAACTTCAAGCGGTAAAGGTTTTATCTTCAAAGGCAACTCATATCTTACTCGAAGGTGGTAGTCGATCCGGGAAGACAGCTATCATAATATTTGCGATATTTGTAAGGGCATGTAAAGCAAAGTCCCGGCATCTTATCGTTCGATATAAATTCAATCATGCCAAGCGAAGTTTGTGGCTTGATACGATGCCGAAAGTTATTAATCTAATAAGCCCCAAGCTAATAAAATTATGTCGTCCTAATAAAACCGACTATTATTATCGGTTATGGAATGGTAGCGAGATATGGGTTTCCGGCCTGGATAGTAAAGATAAGTCTGAAAAAGCACTTGGCAACGAATACAGTACAGTATTTTTCAACGAGTGCAGTCAGATACCTTGGTTTTCTATAATCATCGCTATCACTCGACTAGCTGAAAAGAATACTCTTAAGAAGAAAGCGTACTACGATCAGAACCCACCAAAGAAATCACACTGGACCTATAAAGTATTTCACGAACTTAAGGACCCAAACGATAAAAGACCTTTGGATCCAAAAGATTATGTTTTCTTTAAAATGAACCCGGAAGATAATAAAGAAAATATAGACGAATCATATATGAAATTACTAGACTCACTTCCGTCCAATCAGAAGAAACGGTTTAAAAGCGGCGAGTATCAGGACGACGATTCAGGAGATGTCTTTAAAACATCGAAGATAAAACGTGTGTGGTCGATTGATGATATTATGTTTGAAAGAATAGTAGTAGCTATAGACCCAGCAACAACCTCTAACGACTCAAGCGATGAGACAGCAATAACAGCTACGGCGAAGCGAGGTAAATTCGGATACGTCCTTGAATCTATAGCAGGCCGATGGACACCAAACGAATGGGCCACGAAAGCAATAGAAATGTACGTCAGACTTAAGGCTGATAGAATAATCGGAGAAGCCAACAACGGCGGAGATATGATTGAGGCTGTTCTGCGCGGCATTAACTCGTCAATTCCTTACAGTTCTGTATACGCTACTAGAAACAAAGTTGTAAGGGCTGAGCCAACTTCTGCAAAGTACGAGCGTGATGAAGTTTATCATTTCGGATATATGGATGAACTAGAATCTGAAATGGATGATTTTAAAACCGATTGGTCAAGAAATACTAATAAGAGTCCTAACCGGGTTGACGCATTAGTATGGGGAATGACAGAACTATTTCCAATCGAAGAGGAACAAATTATAGTAGCCCCACCAAGCATAGAGAAAAAGACTTCGAGGTGGACAAGTTAAATTATACTTGCGAGCTAGATTAAGTTGGGTTAAATTAATAATTATGAGAGAAGTCTCGAACTGCTGCGCGAACAATTTTAAATTTACTTGCTTTTTCTGCTTACTTTGTAAATACGGAGTTAGTCGTATATCATTATTTCAAAGCATACGATCTCCACACATGGCCCTCGAAAGGAAACTTGAATATGTCTAAATATGAACCGTCAAGCAAATTTAAGGAAATAGGTTCGTCAGGGTTAAAACGATTTGACGGTTATCTCGATGAAGAGTATCTGAGTGAACTCAAGGGAGCACGAGCGATTAAGGTATGGAAAAAAATGCGTGCAAATCCTGTTGTTTCAGGAATGATAAAAGCGTTTACACTATCTATCCGACCTGTCATGTGGCGAGTCGACCCCAATCCAGAAGGTAATGAGGAAGATGCAAAGTTTGTCGAATCGTGTTTGAATGATATGTCTTCTTCGTGGACCGACACAATCAGTGAACACATGGAGTTTCCATGGAATGGATTTGAATATTCTGAAATAGTTTACAAATTGCGTAACGGACCAAGTAAAGAGCCATCAAAGAGAAGCAAACACAACGATGGACTTATAGGATGGCGAAAAATTGCTGGACGAGCACCAGACACCTTGATAGACAATTGGGACTTTGATTCAACTGGAGGGATTCAAGGTGTAACTCAATCTGCCCCACCAGACTACAAGGATGTATATCTACCAATTGAAAAATGCTTATTATTTAGAACCTCAGCAGCGCGAAACAATCCAGAAGGTGAATCACTTCTTCGAGGTGCTTACGAACCGTGGTACTACGCAAAGGAACTTCAAAAAATAGAGGCTATTTCAGCAGAACGCGATGGCTGCGGAATACCTAAATTAAGGGTACCGGCGAAGATATTATTGGAGGGCGCCTCGACTATAGATAAGAAGATACTTGAACATTGGCAGAAAGTTGGAAAGAACTTAAGAACAGATGAACAAGCCTACTTACTGATCCCATCGGATAGAGATGATAAGGGCCAATTTCTATATGATGTTGACTTACTAACTTCCGCAGGGTCCAGGTCAATTGATCTTAATGGTCCGATTATGCGATATAATAAGTTCATAGCACTATCTTTACTGTCTGACGTTCTTCTATTAGGTCTAGAAAGTGTTGGTTCTTTGGCGCTCGCACGAGAAAAAAACAACTGGATGGCTCTTGGTATAACAGCCATGCTTGATATAATTAAAGAGACCTATAACAGACACGCAATCCCAAGACTTCTCGACCTCAACGGAAAAGACATATCTCATCCACCCACTCTAAATCATGGCGGAGTGAAGGCCGTTGATCTTATGATAGTTGGAAAATTTGTAGTTGATATGGTAAACGCAGGAGTAATCGAACCTGACGAGAAAATGGAAGAGTGGGTCCGTAAAATTTGCGGTATTCCTGCACCCGAAAGTGACATTTAATGTTCTACTATCCTGAACCAAAGCTCACAATTAAGAAGTCGAAAGTATTTATTTCAAAAATATCTAAAAAGAACCAGCTATCATTGAAACGCAAATTAGCAAATAATATGTCAAGCTTCTTTGAAACTTCTTTTTTAAATGGAATGCGACAGTTCAAGGACAAAATATCAATAGAGGAAGTTGCACGTGAACTACTAAAGAAAAATCCGTCAACTAAGGCAATTAATGAGGCTCTTGGATGGGAGAAACTTGACTTCAATCTAGCGCCGATGAAAGATTCGTACACAAAGACGATTGCAAGGGCAGCAGCAAATACTCAGAAGAATCTCGTTCCTAAAGTTATAAAACCAAATCTCATATTCGATATCAATAATCCAAGGGTGTCGAAATATATTTCAAGTGAGATAGGAAAGAGAATAACAAATCTATCACGCGAAACGAAGGGAAGCGTTATGGATATTGTTAGGGGAGCTGTATTCGATATAAACCAGTATGGAATACCACATCGAAAGGCAGCTAAGAATTTAATTGGTGACATAGGACTTAATCAACCACAGGCCAATGCACTTTTAAATTATAGAGAAAAACTTAAGGCTGCAAATATTCCGCTACAAGACTACGAGAAAATGGTTGGAAAATATCGTGATAAATTACTTCGCGATAGGGCCGAAATGGTAGCTCGAACAGAAGCAATGGACGCTGCTAACACTGGCGAGATTGAGGTCTGGAATCAAGCAGCAGATCAAGGTTTGGTTGATCCAGATAAATCAACAAAAACATGGGAAGCAGGGGGAGGTTCTTGTGAAATCTGCCAAGCCATGGATGGCGTAACGGTCCCCATTAATGATCCATTTATTCTACCGGATGGAGATTCTGTTTATGCTCCGCCAGCACACCCTAATTGTTCATGCACGATTACGACAAATATAGAGGTCAAGGAGTAAGGAGTAAAAGAATGGCAAGTAAATTCTATCTCGAAGGATTCCTTAACTATTTGAAGAAACTTGGAGTTGTAAACGATGATATGTTTCAAAAGATACACGCGAAAGCTAGGGGATATGCCGGAGGAAAAGGAAATAATATCGACGATGAACCAACTTGCTTTGAGAAGTTAGCCTTAACAGATATGCGTCCATCCAAATTAAGAGACGTTCCGGATAGTGAAATACAATCTGCGTGGCTAAGACTCAATCAATGGTATGGACAGGCAAAGAAAAGAAATAGAGCGGTTGAAGACTTTGTAAACGCTGGTATATTCGTTTCAGAGGAAATGGAAAAACGTGGTATAAACGCTGATAAAGAATCGGATTTCTATAGTGATATAGAAAATCTTAAGTCGATCGCAAAGGGTGTTCGTGGTTTCAATAGTTTTCCAAAAGAAGTAGTTGTAATTCAAGACTTCGTTGGTCTTGTTGGTTCCACTGCGAAGGGAGTAAAAGATCCTAATGACATTGATGTTTTATTCAGAGCTAGTAAGAAAGAAAGCAGCTTTCTTATACAGGCTGATAACATAGAACTTCCCGTAAGGAACGCTATCGATCCAGATAAGTGCGAATGTCTTCATTTTATAGATAATCCCCAGGGAGCTCATGGCGACAACATCCCAATCTATGATCTAGTGCTTCGTAGGAAAGACCAAATCAAGCGTCAAATAGTAAAGTCCGATGTAGTTGATGGGTCAGGTCCAAATAATGCCCTAGTTGCCTTTATATGCGATGCTCCTGGACAATTAGAGTATGAACTGGGAGTTCCTATATGTGGAGTAAATGAGGAGTTACTTAAAGAATACTATCTCGATGAACTTGGAATAAGTATTGAAGATGTTTATGTTTCAAACGCAGTCCCAATATATCTTGAGAAAAATGGTCTTAGCAGGACACCATCGATTGAAGAAATTGAATACTGGCAGGATAAGATTCAAAAGGAAATAGAAAGCATAAATCCAAGCGTAGTTATAGCACTTGGGGAACACGCGAAGCTAGCGCTTGGAGATATGGCAGACTTCACACTTCCAAAACCGGACTATCTCAAAAAGTACGGAATAAAGAACACCGACCTAAAGGAAACTATCAGTAAGATAAAGTACGAACTTAACAAGAAAATATCCAGCAATGTAGAGAAAGTTAAGATTGATCTTGGCTGCGGAAATAATAAGCCTAAGGGATGGCATGGAATTGATGTAAATAAAGATTCAAAAGCCGATACTATCCACGACCTATCAAATGGTATTCCATTTGGAGATGGTACCGTTAACGAAGTAAGAGCGAATCATTTTCTTGAACATGTCGCCGATAAAGAGAAGATTATGGCTGAGATTCATCGAGTTCTTGTTCCAGGAGGAAAACTTTCTTTCGAAGTTCCAAGTACAAAGGGCGAAGGTGCAGTTGCTCATCCTGGACACAAGTCATTATGGAATAAAGCTTCATTCTGGTTTTGGGTTAACGAAGAACTTCTTGACGACAGGCCAAGGTTTGAAATTGAGAAGCTCGGTGAACGTACCGATGGAGAATGCGTTTACGTGGAAGGGGTCCTTGTAAAACCTTTAATTCAAAAGGCTGCACTCGCCCCGTTCAGAAGATTCGCGTTACCAAAGCCTGCGATGGCAGGATATACAGAGGCTTTTTCCGTAGACGAAATTAAAGACTGGGCTTCAAATAGATTTCCTGTAGCAGGATCGCCGAAACTCAATGGGTTTAGGGCAGAGATAATAGGAGATGGCCGAAAGGTTGAAATGTGGTTCGAGGGTCAACTTGGAAAGAACCAGATAGATAAATTTCCTAACGTAAAGGAAACGTTCTCGAAGATAAAAGAACCCTTCATATTGGATATTGATCTTGCAATTACTTCGAATGGAAAAAGGCTATCACGACCGGACCTGATGAAGTTAAATCAGGATGAACCAGAATTTGGTCCCAACGAGAAAGTTGTTGTTACAGGTTTATTTCTACCATACTTGAACGATGATATTCATGATCTTCCATATGGCGAAATGAAAAAGAAGCTCGATGAATTTGGCAAGAAATACTCATTTGATACAGTCCCTGTTAAGTGGGCGAACTCAGAAGATCAACTTGAACCAATAGGAAAATGGTCATATGGTTTTGATATGTCTGAGGGGGCTGTATTTGTGTCTAACGAACCAGGGTTTTACCAACTAAATGGTTCATCAAATGAAATGGCAAAGATAAAAAAGGTTATAGAACTTAAGGTTATAGTTCTCGATAAAGTCCGTGGTAAGTCTGGAGACTATAATTATTTTGGTGGTATTCTTCCAAGTGACGGATTCTATTATGAAAACATCACAGAACTGTCGGGCAGGAAATACATCAACCTTGGTAAGTCATTTAACAGTAAAATACCTGCTGATATTGGAGACATAATAACTGTTAAGGTACTAGAGATTATTCCAGACGACGAAAATAAAAAGCTGGCTTGGCTAGGCGCTAGTGTTATAGACGTGGACAAAGCAAGAACTCAACCATATTTTGTCGGTCAGGTTGTTAGCATGGCGGCTAGGTCGGGAGTTTTACAGGTTAAGAAAGATGAAGAAATACTTCCAAGTGTTGCACTTGCACTTATAGCCATGGGCCACAATATATTGAATCAAGCTGATACCGAGGGAGGGGAAACGCGTGGAGAACTCGCAATCAGAAATTGGGAAAACAACTGGATCGAGCTACTTCCTAAAAGTGGAAAAGGAAAGTTTGTTTATCAACATCATTGGAGAGGACTCAGTGAGGAAGAATCAAAGCTCGATGAAAAGCAACTTCTTGAGACAGATCATTCAGTTCATGGTGATCTGAGGCTAGAAAGTAAAAATGCTCTATGGGGTTTTAGTTTATTCGAAGGTAAGACAAGCGATATTAAGGCAAATGGAGGAAGCAAATTATTTGCTCTTGAGCCAAAGGAGTCGCTCAGGGGTGGATTTAAACTTGAACAGCCTACCGAGTGGCTAGATATTGGCAAGAAACCAGGTGGAGCCGTAATGAAACCCGGAGAGGCTGGATCAACATCGCAAGCATATTCAAAATTCTTTGCATTGGATAGTGGAACCTATGAACTTGGTGTTGCAAAGTTGCACGCGTATGAAATATTCCTAAAGGGAAAGAAGTTGAATGGTCGTTATATAATTTCTAGATTTCCAGGACGAGAAGGGATAGACGTTTGGCAGATAACAAAGCCAGTAGATCAGACTCCTCTCGCTGAGTCAAGGGACCTTGATAGTGAAATTGCGGATCAGAAGAGTAAGGGTAGAAAGTGGATATACTGGAATTTACCAGGCGAAAAACCACGAATAATTGATGTCAAAAACCCAGGCAAGATCGAGAAAGAAATTGTAATCAACTCGATGAAAATATCGAAGTCAGATTCCGCTAATATCATAAAGGCAGACGATGAGAAGAAGGTATTTTATACTATAATATATCCATTCAATCGCGCCGATGCGCACGGCGATATTATAAGGAATCCAGATGTACTTGAGAACGCACTGCATGACTATATGGTATCGTCAAGAAAGGTTAAGCTAAATCACGAAGGCAAGTTCACAAGCGATATTATTCCAGTTGAATTATGGACTGCCAAGCAAGACCATGAATGGTATGGTCAGAAAATAAATGAACATGATGCGCTCGGTGGATTTAAAGTACTAGACGACAAATTATGGCAAGAAGTTAAAAATGGAAATATAAATTTCGTTTCTATGGAGGGAGATGGGATTGTTCAAAAGATTTGATTTGCATTTTATATTTTTTCGTGTTCTTATTTAATTAAGTGATTTTAAAAAGAGAATAAATTTGGAAAAAGTAAAACGTGAAATTAAGGACCTTAAAATTACGGCGATCGCGGCTCTTACTAATAAACGTAGGGGCGCAAACGGTACGCCATTCATTTGTTTTAAGTCCGAAGATGGAGGTAGCATGGACATAAAAAATGAACTCCTGATTGAACTTCAGGAAATTGCAAAGAGCGAACTTCCAAAGGAAGTAAAAGAAGAAATCGAGAAGATCGAGAAAGCACTATCAAGCGACGCATCCGACGCTCTGAAAATGGCTCTCAAGACTCTCGCAAAGTACAAAGATCAGGTTGGCGATGTTATGAAAGTTATCGCTTCAAAGGTTGGATACGGTTATGCCGCCCCTGAAAAGAAACAGGATGGCGAAAAATCTCCGTACAAGAAACCTTACGGTGACATGAAGAAAGAATTTGTTCTTGCACTAGCCAAGGAACACCGTGAACCCGTTCTCAAGGCACTGGAAGTTTATGAGACTGAAATTGTAAAAGTTGAACTCCCAGGTGAAGACCCAAGAATTGAGAAGCTCCAGAAGGAACTTGAAAATGAGAAATCATTGAGAGTCCGAAAAGAGTGTGAAGAGAAAATCGAAAAAGAGTACAAGCACATTGGAATCAAGAAAGAAGAACTCGCAGAGACTATTTTGAAAATTGAAGCATCCCTCGATGAAAAGGAATCCAAGAAGTTTCATGAAGTCCTTAAGGCTATTGATTCACAGGCTTGCGATGCACAGAAAATAATCACAAAAGAACTTGGATCGAACCTTTCTGGAAACAGCGATGTATGGGGAAAGATTGAGAAGGAAGCTGAAAAAGTAATGAAGGAAGATTCCAAGATTTCCAAAGAACAGGCTATCGATAAGGTCCTGAAAGAAAATCCGAAATTGTACTCTGAGTACAACCAGGAAGGGAGGTAACTCATGGGTTACGAAGTACCAGTATTGGACATTACCCTGCTTGCCGCTGCCGACTTTTCAGCGAAGCAGTTCTATCTTGTTAAAGTTGATGCAAGCGGAAACGCAGCACTGTGCGGGGCTGGTGAATCTGGAATCGGTGTCATTCAGAATACCCCTGCGATCTCTGCTGCAACAAGCGTAAGGACTCTTGGTATATCCAAGGTTATTTACGGAAATACAGTAACCGCAGGACAGCAGTTGATGAGCGATGCAAATGGCAAAGCAGTTCCTCATACCGGAACGAATGAAGTTGTTGGAGTAGCACTTGAATCAGGTGCCGCCGATGAAATTCATGCAGTCCTTGTTTCGGTAGCAAGTGCCAAGGGAAATAGCGTTTCTTACGGTACGTTCTGCATTCCTATCGACAATACGAAAATTGCTGACGGTGATTTGGTAACAAGTCTTGTCCCAGGATTCGCAGGAACGATTGAAAAATTGATGTACATTGTGACTGATCCTGTAACTACGGCTTTAAAGGAATCAACGCTGAACTTGGAAATTGGTAGTACCAATGTTACTGGCGGCGTTCTTTCTCTTGCATCAGCAACAATGACTCCGCTGGGCGCAGTAATAAATGCAACAGCGATAACAGCAAACAACACATTCAACGCAACGGATGCAATCAGTATCGAAGCATCAAGCACGACGGCCTTCATCGAAGGAAGCGGCGTTCTTGTAATCGTATACTCGGCATAATCGAAAGGGGGAAAAGATGGGTCAACCTTCACAATCAAGCGTTCATGTAAATAGACCGCTTACGAATATACTTGTGGCCTGGATACAGAGCCAGCCCGATTTCATAGCAAGTCAGGTTTTTCCGATAGTTCCTGTCGAGAAGAAATCTGATAGCTATTTTGTTTTTCCGAAAGGTGAGTGGTATCGTGATACTGCTCAGGAGAGAGCACCAGGAACAGAGTCAGCAGGCGGTGGTTTCAATGTTGAAACTGATACCTACAACTGCAAAGAAGTTGCATGGCATCAGGACATTGCCGATCCGGTGAGAGCCAATTCCGATGATCCCCTTGATCTTGACAAGGCTGGAACAGAATTCGTCGGTAGGAAGATTCTCATTAATCGTGAGACTCGCTTCGTAACTGGATTTTTCAAGGGTGGTATATGGACCGGCGCTGCTGACTACACACCTTCGACGAAGTGGGATGCTGCAAACTCAACACCAATCGAAGACGTTGAAGCGAAGACCGAAGAGATCAGACTGAAACACGGCTACAAGCCAAACAGACTTGTGGTTACTCCTGACGTTCATTCCGTACTGAAAAATCACCCTGACATCGTCGATAGGGTGAAATACACACAGAAGGGAATCATAACCGAAGAGTTGATTGCTCAGGTATTCGGAGTTGAGAAGTATCTCGTAGCAAGAGCCGTAAAGAATTCGGCTGCTGAGGGTGCGACTGATTCGATGTCAAGTATTTTCGGAACGAAAGCATGTCTTCTTGTTTACGCTGCTTCAAGTCCGTCCCTTTACGCTCCTTCCGGTGGATACATAATGTCCTGGAAGCAGTATATGGGCGCAGTCGGTGGAGCCAGAATTAAGAAATTCCGCATGGAAGAACTTGAGTCTGACAGAATCGAAGGACAGATCAGTCAGGACATGAAACAAGTTGCTGCTGACATGGGCTGCTACTTCACAGCAGTAATATCGTAAGGTGTTACATGGCTTGGATAGCAGGAAGAAAAGGAATTAAGTTTCAAAATAAATCCGGGGAGATCGTTCTGCGATCCCCCGGACAACCTGTTCCAGAAGCTGACGGCTTTAAGAATCGAAGGATACTTATTCTTGCCGGGATGCTAAAGTGGGTAGACGATAAAGGAATTGCAACAACTGAAAACACGTCTACACTGCTGAGGTCTGAACAAAAAGCTATTGCCGTAGATGCTAAACACGATGCTTATATTGAAAAATTTAATAATCGTGGAACAGAAGCTGCAAAGAAAGAAGAAGTTCTACCGCAAGATGAACAGGGCCTTCCGAAATCGACTAATGTTACTGTTAAAAGAAAAACAAGAACATCAAGAAGAAATAGAAAAGGAAGGTAAATGTCGTGGTCGTACACAGGAAATCCCGCCGACTCATTGAAAGATGAAGTCAGGTTTCTAATCGGAGACACAGACACAAGCGAACAGCAAATTTCGGACGAAGAAATTAATTATCTAATAGACTCCGAATCAACAGCAATAGGATCCGCTATTAAGGCGTGTAGAAACCTTATGGCAAAATATGCTAGAAAGTTTTCTCAGTCTGTTGGTAAGGTTCGTCTGGAATACGATCAACTTATTAATCATTATAAAATGCTTTGCGAGACTCTTGAAAAGCAACAATCGTTATCAGTTCGACCGTATGCTGGTGGAATATCAATTTCCGATAAAGAAACTACATCCCAAGATACCGACAGGGTAAGACCTTCGTTCACAAGAACGCTGCATAACTATGAAGGTTATGACGAACGATATGCGAGGGACGAGAGCGATGGTTACGAAGACTAATGATATAGACAAGGGATACAAAAACTTTGTTAAGCAGTTAGGTGCTGCAGATCAAGCCTCTGTTACAGTAGGTGTACACGACGGTGCAGAGCCTTATGAAAATGGAGCAGATGTATCTCTTGTCGCTGCTGTGCATGAGTTTGGTACAAGTGTAATTCCAGAACGCGCTCCAATAAGAAATACCTGGGACAGGGAAGCTGAAAAATGGTTGAAATTAACTGCGAAATTAAAAGATATGGTATATCTTGGAAAAATATCAGTGCATAAGGCACTTGAACAAATTGGAATAAAACAAACATCTGCAATTAAAAACACTCTAAGTGCGTATGATAAATTTGGTGGACCGCCATCAAAGAAGATTGAGCAGGGTTTAAAAAGACAGGCAAAGGGTGGAAAACTCGGACAGGTAATGAAAACACTATTCAGAACTGGTAAATTAAGACAATCAATAACGTACCAGGTACATGATCCGGTGGTTAAATGAATGACCTTTTAAAATTCGAATCAGTAGCGGTAGAGAGATATGCTGCTGGAACTTGGACGAATGGTAAATATACCAAGGGCGCCAAGACCGATATTTCTATATTTGCATCTGTACAGCCGGCAGACGGTAGGGAAATAGACCAGCTGCCCGAAGGAGATCGAACCAAGGTTCATAAGGAAATATTCTCAACGTCAGAATTGAAGCTTAATGATATTATAACGTATGATGGTGAGAGATATGAGGTTCATAAGTTATCTGATTGGTCCCCATACTGTACTCAACATTTTGAGGCTATGGCGGTAAGGATAGAAGAACAGTAATGAACTTTTTTGACGAAACAATAGAGAACGCAATCTATACTTGGGTTTACAGCGTTCTTGGAATAACAACAATATGGTCATATCAGGATCGGGATGTTTCTGCACCTTCTGTTAAAAGGCCATCACTTCCATTCGTTCTTTTGAATGTTCTGTCTGGACCATATGACGATGGCGGAGTAGACAAGACACACAAATCAACAGATACGTGGGAAATAGACTATAAGCAAGCGGTTACAATATCGATAAATATATATTCGAATGACTCGCACATGTATTATGCTACAAAGTTAATAAGGTCGCTATCGAAGGAAACTGTGTTGTCGGTTCTTCGTGATGCTGGCCTTGTATATAGGTCTTCAAAGAGTCCTTCTGATTTATCATTTCTATCGGAAGATCAGTTTGAGCTTAGAGCTGGACTTGAAGTTGTATTTGCTTTTAATGCAACTGAAACCGATGCTCCCGGAGAAATTAGAAAAGTTGGAATTCAGAAGACAAACGAACCAACGTTTGATATACTTGTAGATGCAAGTTAGGAGGAAATATGACAGCGAAAGTATCTGATTTTGTAAATGTTCAAATAACAAGGGCCACAGCAAGACTATCGCGAGTGGGATTTGGAACTGCTTTGATTCAGTGTGAGTATTATAATAAATCAGACAGAGTCCTTACTTATTCCGATCCAGACGAGATGCTAGAAGACGGTTTCGTTGTAACAGACGTTGCTTATATAGCTGCGCTGTCTTTGTATTCTCAGGAAAATTCACCTTCTCAATTCAAGGTTGGAAGAAGGAAATCAAACATAAATGACAAGCAGACAACCACGATCGATGCGCTTGCTACAGCAGGAACGTATACAATAACAGTTGGCGCCACAACAACGGCAGCTATCGCATTCGATGCTAACGCTGCTGCTGTAAAGGCTGCTTTGGAGCTACTTGCTGGTGTTACTGAGGTAACCGTTACAGGTTCCTTAGATGCGAGCCTAACTCAGATAATTGAATTTACTGGAGCAGACCAATACACAGAATTTGCAACTGTGGTTTATAATGTTGCAAGTTTAACTGGTGTTTCGACAGCAACAACAGTACACACCCAATGGGGAGCTGCTGACGAGACCTACGCAGTATCGCTTGCCGCTATTATCGCAGCTGATTCTGACTGGTACGGTCTTGTTTCACAGGCCAGACTCAAGGCTGATATTCTTGCAAACTCTGCAATCATTGAAGCACAGGACCCTCCAAAGGTTTACGGCGTTAGCACTGATGATGCCGATGTTCTTTCTGGGGCAGGAGGAAACGTTCTTGAAGCACTATACGCTCTTAGTTACGACAGAACTTATTATCAGTATAGTGCTGACACGGCCAAATATCCAGAAGCTGCAGTATTTGGTTATGCTCTTCCTAAGTCGCCCGGATCGTATACACTAAAGTTTAAGCCTCTTGTTGGCATATCAACCGACGATCTTACAACTGCTCAGAAAAATATTATAAAAGCGAAAAATGGAAACTTCTATGAAGAAGGACCTGGCATTAATATGATTTCTTCTGAGGGGGTTGTTGTTAGTGGAGAATACTTCGATATAATAGTAGGTACCGATTGGGTTCAGGTAAGAATGGCAGAAGACGTTCTGCTGCTTTTGGTAAATAACGAGAAAGTTCCTTTTACTGATGCGGGTACCGGGCTGGTTGCAGCTGAAATTCAAAACAGGTTGACTATCGCATCAAAAGCACCGTACAACATTCTTATTCTTGAATCGATTGTTGTATATGTTCCTTTAAGGGCTGACGTACCGAGCGCAGATAGACTAGAGCGATTACTTGAAAACTGCACATTCTCTGCTAACTATCAGGGTGCTCTTCATAAGGTTGGAATACAAGGAAAACTATCAGTATAAGGAGAATACAATGGGAACTAAAACATGGGACCCTTCACTGGGAACATTAATGATCGGTGGAACTCTCGCAAGTGAAAAATCTTGGAATAAAATATCAGTCGCAAGAGTTGAAGAAGGATGGACATTTCAAACCGGAACGTCTGGAGAGACAACCAGAGTGAAAAATCTTAACAAGAGATCGCAGATTACAATAACAGTTCCACAGGCATCAGATATGAACGATATCATGAGTCAGAAGTTTATAACTGGCGATCTTCTTTCCTGCGGTTTTATAGATCGATCTGGACGATCGATTGTCAGTATGCCAGAGGGAACTATTGTAAAACCGGCTGATATGGAATTCGATAAAGAAGCCGGTGAGCGAGAATGGATGATTGAGGGTGACGCTGATATATTTGTTGGGGGCAATTAATGAAAGAAAAGATTATCGATGGCGAGCATTATCAGTTTTGTTTGATGATGGCCGGACAGTCATTCGAAGAGCTTATTGCACTGCTTGATGTATTTGGAATGTCACTCGGAAAACTTGCTCAAGTTATAAATAATGTTAAGGGTGGAATAGGAAATATTGATCTTGATAAGCTTGGAGAGTCGCTTGATATGGGTCCTGTAGGGGATGCAATAGGAATATTATGTTCAAGACTACACGAGAAAAAAGTTTTGAATATTATTAGAGTTTATATGGAACAGGTAATTCATACAGGATCAAATGGAAAAGGTCAGGTATCGATGTGTTTTGATGAACATTTTAAGGGCAGAATTTTCCATATGCTTAAGGTTTTTATTGCTGCTCTGGGGGTGCAGTATAGTGATTTTTTCGGCGCAACTTCCGGCGTTCAAAGCTACGCATCAAAAATAATTACAACCCTGGGGAAACAAACATCGTTGGAAAAGACTGGCTCTTCTTGAGGCCGGTACTAGCTAAGGTTGCGACGCTAGAGGAAGTACGAAGAAGATGGACGCTAAAACAATTATTCGATATTCACGAAGCGTTAGATATTCAGGCAGAAGCAGAACAATTTGAATATGATCGAGCTTCAAAGAGGTAATTGTGGCAACAATAAGGGAACTGGTTACAAAGTGGACGTTAGATACAAAGCAATCAGAAGCTGCAATCGCTCGTTTCGATAACGGAATCAGTAGCGTAAAAACAAGTCTTACAATAATTGGAGCAGCAGGAGCAGCAGCGGCAGCAACTTTGTTTGGAATAGCTCAATCCGTTGCCAACATGGGAGACAAGGCAAGGAAAACAGCTCAGTCGATTGGCCTTACAACAGAGTCACTCCAAGAGCTTGCTTTCGCTGGAAAAATAGGTGGAGTCGGACAAGAAGAAATGACTGCTAGTATGGGAAAACTAGCAAGAACAGCATCAGAGGCCAGTCGTGGAGTAGAGACTTATAAAAGATCATATAATGAGCTTGGTATTTCCGTAAAAGATTCTAGTGGAAACTTAAAATCTACAGATCAAATTTTTATGGAAGTTTCAGATCAATTTCAAAAGATGGAAAACGGAACCAAGAAAACAGCACTTGCCATGGACCTCTTTGGTCGATCAGGAATGAAATTAATTCCAATGCTTAACGGTGGTAGTAAGGCTATAGCAAATCTTCGTGCAGAAGCTCTTGCGTCAGGTGCTGTAATTTCTGATGCTGATGCTATGGCAGGGGAAGAATTTAACGATACAATCGCAAGGTTAAAAATGCAGTTCGATGGAATCAAGGTCGCTATAGGAAACGATCTCATTCCAACAATGACCGATCTAATGAAAAGTTTCATCGAGTGGATAAAGATAAATAAGGAGGTTTTAAAGTCAAATCTCAGGACGTTCTTGAAATTTCTTGCTACTTCCGCAAAGACGGCATACAAAGTTTTTTATGATCTTGGCCGGTCCGTTGGCTTTGTAATAAATTTATTCGGAGGTCTTGAGAAGGTTTTAAAGGTTGTTGGTATTGCATTCGGTATATTGATGGGGGTGAGGCTTTTATTCGGTATAGGACAGATAGTCCAGGGTGTTACTCAAATGTCAACAGTCTTCAAACTACTATCTCGTGCGATAGGCGTTGCAAATATTCAAGCTGCAATAATACCAACACTGATAGGTGTTGGGTTTGTCATGGTTGCGTTGATATTAGAAGACGTTATATCATATTTTCAGGGCAAGGATTCGGTTACTGCTAAGATAAGTGAATTTATAATTGAGCTAACAAAGTCTGGTGGAGTAATCGGATTTATCGCAAATATGGTTGATTCACTTGGAAAAGTAATAGGAGGCCTTACCGCTATGCTGGTAGGTCTCTTCACTCTTAATTGGGATTTATTTCTCGAACCATTAAAATCCGCTTGGGAATGGCTTAAGAACATTTCAGATATAGCCGGTGGTTTCCTTTCAAAAATAGGCCGTTTCCTGGGTGCAGGTGATATGAGCGCATCAAATATTCCCCTAGATAAGGCTGGCACCGCTATCAATACGGTAACATCAATGTCTCCGCGCTCATCGCCTGTCCCTGCATCAATGGGCGGTCCTGCGTCTGGAATCGCACAGTCTAATATAAGTTTGAATGCTCCGGTTACAGTAAATGTTCCAGCAGGAACCCCACCGGACCAAGTTGGAGATGCTGTGCAACGTGGAATTTCTGATGCACTTGGTAGGACATTCAGACAGGCATCGAGATCGACCGAACCACAGGAGGCATATTAATGTTTGAAAGCATTTATGATGCACTTGGTCCAGGGACATCAAAAAGAACAACTATACAATATGCACTGGAAGATGGATCTGAGCAGGAACTTATTAAGCTCGATGCGGTAATCAGCGAGACTCATGGTTTTCAATCAGAAACAACGGATCATGAAATAGAAGACGGATCAAATATAACCGATCACGTTATAAAAAAAGGAAGGCCGCTATCAATATCAGGCGTTGTTAGCGATGATCCGATTACAATAGGACTAGCACTACTCGGAAATGTTTCTGGAGCTGTAGGCGGTCTTATTGGAGGTGTAGGTGGCACTTTAATATCAGGAGCGATTTCTTCTGTTGGTAAATCTGCAATTTATTCTGGTAAGCCATCAAAAAATGCTTACGATGCTTTCGATCAAATATATGAAAAGAGAATTCCAATTACAATAATAACTGGCCTAAGGACATATAATAATTGCATAATCACTGATCTATCGATTCAGAGAGATGCGCGAACTTCAAGTTCACTAACGTTCACGGCTCAGTTCAAGGAAGTTAGAGTTGTATCAAGTGAGTCCATTATTGTACCGCCTGCAAACATATCTTCTTCCGCTAGACCTGGGGCCGTTGCTAAGACGGCCCTAGGTAAACTAAATCCATCAGAGGCAATAAGTTCTGTTCAGGAGCGTGGTAGATCAATATTATCAAGGATAACTGGTATAGGCGGTTAAATGGCAATTATTCAAATACCGGTAAGAAGTGACCTGTATCAATACGAATTTAGCTGTGAACTCGACGGAACGGTCTATATTTTTGACATCCACTATAATTCAAGAAAAGATCGCTGGATATTTGGAATAAAAACTAGCGATGGAACTGAAATCGTAATGGGAATTCCTATTCTTGTAAACTATGATTTGCTTGGCAGATTTGCTGATTCCAATCTCCCACCAGGTACTTTGTTTGCTATAAATACAGAAAGTGAGCATGAAAATGCCGGAGAACTTGACCTTGGAGATAAGGTCTTATTGCTATATGAAGAGGCAACTTGATGGGAAAATTGTGGACGCGAAAAGCCTCGGTTACGGTAGGCAAGCGTGGTGAATTTGGATTTAAAACATCAGGACTCAGAATATCATTCGATGTACTCAGAAACTCTACCTCATCAGCGAATCCAGCCAAAGTAAAAATAAGGAACCTTAATCCAGATCACAGGAAAAAACTCCAAACAGAGAAATCTCTAGTTCTTATTTTAGATATCGGATATGGTGAGGAAACTGATATTCTTCTAGATGCTGATATAACTAAAACTGTTTCATTAAAAGAAGGCCCCGATATTGTAACAGAAATCGAATGTGGGGATGGAGATAAGGCGTTGAGGGAATCTAGGCTTGATAAGAGCTATAAGGCTGGTACTAATTATAAAACAATAGTTAATGATGTTATTTCTACTTTTAAGGAGACATCGAATACAGCTATAAAGACAATATCAGCAGTGAAAGATGATATAACTCAAAATGGAATAAGCGTTTCTGGATCGTCTAAAGCAATACTCGATACAATAACTGGAAAACAGGACCTAGAATGGAATATTCAAAATAACGAATTGCAAATTCTTGATCCAGATAATTCTACAGATGATGATGCAGTATATCTTTCCAAAGATACTGGTTTAATAGGTTCACCCAAACCGGGTAAGGATGGACTTGAGTTTACATCGCTAATAGTATCTACTAAGATTCTACCAGGTAGGAAAGTCAAAATAAAGTCTACAGATTATAATGGATATTACAAAATTCTATCAGCGAAATATGTTGGTGACACCCATGGTAAGCCTTGGTATATCGAATGTGTCGGTAAGGAAATTTAATGAATCCGCAGGAAACACCACTACTTGAAAAGATAATTTTCGATGCAATACGACAAGAATCAATGCGTATACGGGTAATGTTTCCCGTTAGAGTTGAGAAGTATTATTCTGATACTCAAAAAGTTGACGTTGTTCCGCTATTAAAAAAGAAGTACACAGATGGTACTGAAAGTCTTCTACCTGTGATATCAGATGTTCCAATCGAGTGGCCTGTGGTTAATAATGGTAAGTCGTATATAATAATGCCATTAAAAGCTGGTGATACTGGCAAAGTTGTTTTTTGTGATAGGTCCCTTGATAGATGGCTGGCTGGAGATGGCTCGCCAACATCCCCGCTTGATCCTAGAATTCATGATTTATCAGACTGCGTTTTCTGGCCTGGAATGAGACCATTTAAAAAATCTATTAAAGTAGACGATTCGAATAATCTATATGTTACAAATGATCAAATGATGATAGAATTGTTTCCAGATGGCAAGGTACGAATTAAGGGTGGATCGAAGGAACTTATTAATATACTAAGCTCATGGATGGGACACGTTATAAGTGGAAAAATATTAACTGGAACGGCGGTCGGTGTATGGCTAACAAGCACAAGCACACAGCTCCAATCCGACAAGTCGGGCCTTGATAGTTTGAAGGTGTAGAATGGCACTTAGTGGCGACAGACTTGGTCTTGCAATAGCAGCATATTTTACTACTGATCCCGACCTTACGGCATCGGAAAAAACAGCAATCGAATCAAACTGGAAAAACATAGCCAAAGAGATAGTCGATGAATTCAAAAACCATGCTGAGACAAAAGCTGATGCACTGCAACCTTGTAATATAACTGGTATACTTCCTCCACACCCACAACTTACAGGAACAGTATCATGAGTGATTTGGAACTCGATGATAATGGTGATATATTTGTAGAAAATGGTGACCTATCTATGACTATGGGTGTTGATGCAATAGCTCAGTGTGTGAGCCAGAGACTTAAAACATTTCTAGGAGAATATTTTCTTGATAGTAGAGAGGGCATTCCCTGGATACAACAAATATTGAAAAAAGGAGCTGACCCTGTTATTATAGACAGTGTGATAAAAAGAACTATCGTCCAGAGTCCAGGTGTTCTACAGATAACAGAATTTTCATTATTAATCGATCGATCAACGCGCGAACTTCAAATTCAATTTAAGGCTGACTCTGTAGATGGAGAAATAGAATTTAGCGAGGTATACTCATAATGTCTTATGGACTAACAACTTCTGGATTTTCAAAGAAACCCCTATCAATAATAAAAACAGAAATTGAAGATGCTCTTAAAACTCTATTCGGTCCATATATAAATGTTCTTCCTTCCTCTGTTTTTGGGAATATTACTTCTGTATTTTCAGATCGTGAAGATCAGCTATGGAACGGTTGGGAAGACACCTATGATTCACAATATCCGGCAAGCGCAGAGGGTGTTTCACTTGATGGCGTTTGTTCTATAACTGGAACAACCAGAAGTCCTGCGACCTATTCAACTGTGACAGAAGCTTTGTTCGGAACTGCAACAACTGTAGTTCCAGCAGGAACAATAATAAGCGTTAGTGGCGATCCTAATTCAAGGTTTGAAACCCTAGAGGACAAGACAATAGATGTTGGAGTAGATAACGTCCAACTCGTTTCATATTCTGACGTACCAGACGCTGGAAGTTTTAAATTAAAATACTGGAACGATCTTCTGTCTGCTTACGAGATAACCGCAGCATTGCCGTATAACGCAAGCATAACCGATATAGAAAACGCCCTCAATGCACTGACTGGTTTATCAGGTTTAGTTGTAACTGGTGATTTTACTGTGGGCCATACGGTAACATTCTCAGGAGATGATGGAAAACAGCCACATGAAATATTAGTCGAAGATAGCAACACACTTACTAAGGCAGCTGCTGCTATAACAATTACAATAACAGAGACAATTCCTGGCGAGTACCAAGCAACTGTTTTATGTCAAGCCGAGTCGACCGGTCCAGTTGTTGCTAATACTAAAACTTTAACTGTTATCGAGACTCCTGTTTCTGGCCTGGATAGCTTGTTTAATATTTCCGATGCAAGCGTAGGAAGAAACATAGAGACTGATTCCGAATTAAGATTAAAAAGAATTGAAGAACTTGAACGGCCAGGAGCCGGAACAGTAGAAACTATAAGGGCCAGAATACTTGCCGAGGTTGATGGGATTGAGAATTGCATAGTGTTTGAAAATGATTCAAATGCCGTCGATGTTAATGGGTTGCCACCAAAGTCTATTAGGGCTTATGTGAAGGGTGGAACAGATCAAGACATTGCTGAGAAAATATGGCTTGTAAAGGGTGGTGGAATAGAACCAGATGGATCTGTAAACAACACTGTTGTAGATTCACAGGGAATTAGTAGAACGATAAAGTTTTCCAGACCATTGGATAAAAACATATGGGTCGAGGTTGATATAACAAAAACAAGCGAATATGGTGGAGATTCCGCTGTTGAACAAGCTATTCTTGCATATGGAGCTGATCTGCAAATAGGAAGTGATGTCATAGCTCATGGTAATCCATCTATTGAAAAATCAATTTCTACGGTTGCTGGAATTACCGACATAGTTATAAGGATCGGATTCGCGTCAAGTCCTACAACTGATGATAATTTAGTAATTGCCATAAATGAAATTGCTATATTTGACAGCGCAAGGATAACGGTTAACTCATGATAACTCCGATAACAGACCACAAAGAACAGGCAAAAGCCAAACTCTTAATGCAATATAAGGGAAAACCAAAAATAGAGGGTACTGTTGACGCCCTTGTTATACAGCTTCAAGAACTCGAAGATGTCCTAACTGATTTAAGAACTAAACGCCTTAGCATCGACGACGCAGAAGGTTTTCAACTAGATAAGATTGGAGAAATAATTAATCAGACCCGTGGAAACTTAACCGATGTTGACTATAGGCTGCTTCTTAAGGTAAGGATTTTAATAACGATATCAAACTGTGAACCTGAAACTGTAATTCATATTTTTAATTTGCTTACAAAATCAACAGCAACCGACTATAGAGAAGATTTTCCTGCCGAGCACTCTTTCTATTCAAACGTACCAATAGATATAACAAAGGTTGATATGATAAGAGGCTTTCTAGAAGATGCAAGTCTTGGTGGAGTTCTTGTCGGTGTACTCGGATCATACGATCCTGACAACGCATTCGCGTTCGATGGTGTTTTAACTAATACAGGCGGATTTGGAGATTTGCTAGATGCTAACGCTGGTGGTAAGCTGGCACAACTTTATTAATTTGGAGACTCAATGGGGTATAAAAATAAAGCAACAAAAATAGCATGGATAAAGACAGGAACGGAGCCAACTGTAGGGAAAAAAACAACTGGATTCGCAGCTGATGAAAAGTGGCCGTACCAATATGCAAACTGGATACACTGGATAATAACCAAAGTTCAAAACTGGCTCCAGGGTTCTAATGAAGATTGGATTGTAATTGACTCTGATATCGATGAAGGGGATTATACTTCTTTGGTAGATTATATCGCTGATGCTCCGGCAGCAGGGGATCATGTGTTGCTAAAGGTTGATGAAGTATTGACTGCAAAGCTGACTCTTCCAGATGGAATAAGAATAAAACAAAAGAAGGGTGTAAAAATTTCAACTGCAACCGATCTGTCAGAAGTTATCGAAATAGGTTCGGACGTTGAAATAGAAGGTGATTTCAATATAGAGCTATCACATACTGGAACCATAGTAAAAGCAGTTCAAATAAGTGGAGGAGGGTCAAGGTTCGATAATATAAAAGTTGAGAATATTTCTACTGGAACAGTAACAAATACTTTTTATATTGAGTCTGGAGCTGCAGGAAACAAAGGAAGCGGCGAATCATTAAATAGCGGTGGAGGGTCAATAACAAATGTACTCGTTGACAATTCAGGAGAGATAAATAATATTATAACTATCGTGGAGATATAAATGGGAAAACCACACAGATCAAACGGTGCAACTGGAATTTTAATTGGAACCATATTCGCTTGGCAGGGTGGCTATTATACTGATGGTGTCAACGGTGGTTATACTGACGTTCTGGCTGGTGGAAATACTGTAGCAGATGCTAATTCTTATGCAAATAAATTTGGTTGTCATGTATGTAATGGGGCAGCTTTAAATGATCCTGATTCTCCTATTTTTAATGGTTCCGGGAGATATCTACCAAATTTAACAGATGATAGATTCCTTATGGGCGCTACTGCGGCGGGCGGGGTTGGTGGTAGTAGTACAATGTCACATACACATGGGGTAACGAGCAACGTTACTGTAGGAAACCATTCTACCCTCTCATTGAGCAATCATACAACACTTGCCGCTACAATTCCAAACCATAAGCATCAAGTCGCAGACGCAACAACGCTTGATATTCACTTTTATGATTCAACAGGAGCAAATACGGCCTCTGTATTGAGTTCTACGAGAGCCGCCGGAGGGTTGGGATCGACTGTTGTAAGTTCAGGGTCAATTCAAAACTTGTATTCTAAAACAGATGGGGGTGGTGGTGCTGTTTCTTTTTCCCAGAATATTACAGCTCATAGTTTTTCACAGAACATTACCGCACATAGTGTTACTAACAATGCGGTAACGTCTGGTGCAGCTTCAAATACTGAGAATAGACCGAAATATCTTAGTGTATTTTTTATGATAAAAGTAAAGTAGGAGAAATAACTTGAAGTCATACAACGTGAAATATCGTGCACCTGGAAAATTCTTCTGGACCAAGATTAGGAAAGTAATAGGTGATTATGTCGTTAATTGCATTGGTGTAAAGGACTCAGCGCCAATACCAATTCCACCAAAATGGTGCTTTGATCTTGAAGATCAAACTAAAATTGAAATACCAGTTCATTACGAAGTTAAATTTGGTAAAGAACGTTTCTATCTTATAAAGAGAGCAATTGAAAATGAAACAGGTAGATCAATATAATTATGTTCGGAGGTACTATAATGAGATTTAAAATATCGATTCTTATGATTCTTTTTTTTATTGCAACGTCGATATACGCTGTTAAGCCGAAAAAAACAGTCTATCCCGATCCACCTACCGACTTTCTACAAGAAACATCGGTCATTTTTGGCTCGTTAACTTCTGGATTTGTTGAGGCTATAGACTTAACAGATAACGTTGTTTATGACCATATAAGCGCCGAATCAAGCCTTGATGCCGATGTTGTGCTTAGAGTTGGCAAGGTTGGTGGTCAGGAAATAATTCTTAAGGCGTATACATCGTTTGTCATGAGCAATATTGATTTTCCCGGAAAAATATATATTAAATACAGAAGTGCTCCTCCGACAAAGGGTGAAGCTGTATTAAGATTCTGGTAATCGGAGGTACTTGTGAAAATATTTTTTATTTTGTTGTTTGTTATTATCTGCTACGCTAGGGCCGATTACACAATAAATTTTTCAACAGATTCCATTACAAGCACAGCCCCTAGTTATCCTGGATCGGTTACCGATGCGCTTGAAAACATCAATTCTGTAATTACTTCTATCAACAATAACTATATTCTATGGCAGGAAAACAATAATAAGATATCTCAGAAAGACCCCAATGATTATCTTGTTATTGATAACGGACAGTCTCTTGAAGTAACTGGACCGACAACACTATCTGGCGGTTTGGAAATGGGAGCCGATCTTGATATGAACGGTTTCTCGATTGTAAATGTTGAAGATAGCTCCATGACCTTCTCCGATGGTAGTAAAATTACAAGTGCAATATTTGAGACGGACGGAAAAGTTCTGTCAAGTTCAATTTCCGATGTTTCGGTTTTCAATAACAATTTCGTTTCCGATTCTCTCGATCAGATAGGTGATAACTTCATGGGAACGGTCTATTATGTAGACGGTTCGAGAACTGATAGTTATACCGAAAAGGGAACACAGTTTTTTCCGTTCAAGACGATGCAGGGTTGCATAAACGCTATTACGGATGCCTCAGACAGTAAAAGGTATCTGTGCTACGCCGTTAATGGTGGAAAATATACCGAACAGGTCACAATGAAAAATGCAGTTTATCTAAAATCGGATAAACTATCTTTTATTGAATACACTGGCGGAAGTGCGCTAATTGTTGGTACGAGCGTAATAACAAGAATTGAAGGTTTTTTTATAAAGTCAATTTCTGATACAGAGACCCATGCTGCGATTGATGCAGCCGGCGGCTCGATAACGGTAAGGGATTGCTTCGTTAACGGAAGTTCACAAACAAGCGGCATCACGGGCGCAAGAGGAGCCTATGCCCACGGAGGAAACATTTATTTCTTTAATTCGAGTGTTCAGGGATATAACAGGGCACTATATGTTTCTTCCGGAATAGTACAAGCGGAGGTATCAGTTTTTGTGGGATATGCCGGAGATGTTGAGAGAACTGGCGGAACCCTAAAAATGGGCTTCAATACCTTCGGATTGATAGCGGGTGGCCCTGCAATAACTGGTACCTATACTAATATGTATAATATCGGTCAGATAGGCGGCGGAACGCTAAACGGTAGTATCAGCGTAACCGGCTCTTACTCCGGTCAGGGAACGGGCCTTTTGAATGTCAATGCGGCACTTTTGGGCGGAGATAGTCTCACCGATGTCGAAAACACAATGGATAGTAAGATCACTACCCATACATCAAACGCAAGTGCGCATCATGTAAGATATGCCGACTCAGAGGCGTTAGCGGCGGTTGCGGCAGTTGGATATTTCAAGGCTGACGGCTCGGTACTTGCAACAGGAGATTTCGACCTTGGCGGATATTCGATAAGCAATGTGAACAACAGTTCAATTACTTTTGCCGATGGCAGCAAGGTAACAAGTTCGACATTCGAGACAGACGGAAAGATATTGTCGAGTTCGATAACAAACGACTCCGTGGTTGTTGGAACCACTGCTACGAATGTTCAGGAAAACTTAATGGCCGCAGATGCTACTCCGGCATCGTTGGAGATACCTTTACTTAATACTGCCAAAATTACAAAACATGCGAAATATGAGAGAAATTCGAGCGTGTTTACCGATTCTCTTGGAGTAACGTGGCTCTGGTATGTAAGAAGCAAATCCTATGAATCACGGACACAAGGCGATGTAGATAGTATTTATTACGACGTTTATTATCAAAAATCTCTGGACGGCGGCGCAACATGGCAGGCACCGACCCTTTTCCCCGAAGCATTGCCTGTAACCTTTTCTCCAAGACAGATTTCCTTTATGCAGGACGGGGCAGGGCTTCATCACCTGTTTATCGCAAGCGGAGTAAGCGGCTCTCCGAGTGAAGATAGGCTTCTTCATCACTTTACATGGAGCGGATCGGCGTGGACAAATGTAGGGCCGGTCACGATTTCCGGCTGGGCTTCCGATCCTGCGCAGGTGGGGCATGTAAATGTAATTTTTGCGAATAGTAAATTTCATATGGCATTTACAGCCAGATCGGTAAACTCTGTTTATTATACGAGTTCTCTTGATGGTGACTCTTGGACTGCATACAAGACGATTCACGCAACAACATACTTGCTGCCCAAGATTGTTTATGATTCTGGAAACCTCTATGTTGTATCGACAAAGGGTTCGGCAATCAGTCTGGCAGTATCAAACGATGAATTTGTATCGCACACAAAGGCAGATGTGATAACTCACGCAGGAAGCTATGATCCCTCAATAGTAATGTTTGATGGGCACATGAGAATAATCTCTGCTCCGAATATTGGGGCAGATGGTCAGCAGCTTAGAATGTACACCCATAATTCAGGCGACATTTTAACACCTTCCAACTGGTCAAGTGCAGAGGTTCTTACAGTGGGACATACGGATGGCTATGAATACTGGGATTACTGGCCTGCTCCGGTGGTAAGTGGAAAGTATCTTTTCATTTATTACACTTCCGAGAAAGACCCGATGGGTAGAGCATGGCAACCAGGTAATATTTATGCTTATAAGTACGGCGAGAAGGTTAGAGTTCCTCTTGGTGTATTGTCTGATGCCGATGCAGACGCATTACCAAGACTTCCCCATATTCATACTTATTTCAGTTCTAACGACGGCAAGGAGAGACTTTGTATAGGTTCAGGAGTGCCGAATACTTGGAAAATTTTGGGTGGAACCCCAGAAACGATTTACGGCGAAAGTGCTGGTAAGTTTTATGCAGACGGTGTGAATAATAATTGTACAGTATCCTCCAATGTATATGATGGAACAGATAAGACACATCACGCAAGAATAGCCTTTGATGAAGATTATCAGGATTATGATACTGTATTTGTGTTCGCATTATCACAAAAATTTACGGCCTTTGAAAATAGTAATACAATTACTTTCCAGGGGAAATGTGATGATGGAAGTAGTGATGGAATTAATGAATTTCAATTAATGTCACTACAGGATAGTGCTGATATTGCACACGATCTATCCACACTCAATATTAAGAGTTCCTCAAGCTCACTTACTACATTGAGCCTTACAAAGACTCAAATTGATGCCCTTGGAGGTACATTTACAGCGGGGGGGCTTTTCAGGATTTTTATTAAATCCTATGGTAATCTAGGAGATAAATGCTACATTAATGAAGATGGAGCAAAAACAATAGTAACGTATTAGGAGGAAGTAGTATGAAAAAGATTCTCTTTGCAGGTTTGTTGGTTATTTTCGCAGTATTTTTAATTGCTACAAAAACACCGGATATCACCACAAATGGTATCCCTACCCTGAATGGTGCTGGTAAAGTTTCTCAAACTGCTCTTGAGGCTGATAATGCAAGCACGCTTGATAGCCTTGATTCGAGCGACTTTGTAAACCTTACAGGAGATCAAACACTTACTGGGACTAAAACTTTCCAGAATACAGTAACATTCGATAACAGCACAGTTATTGAAAATGATACGGGTTCTATCACAATTGGGGGAAGTCTTAATGTACTTGGAACTTGTACCGGGTGCGGAAGTGCAAGCGATACGGGAAACATTAACTTCTTGGGTTCGATAATCTATCAGAGCGAACCTGTTGCAATGGAGATTTTCCAAAACTCAAACAACAAAGACTTAATTCTAAAAGGTATTAAGAATGATGTTGAATCAAATTTTGTAACTTTTACGCATGATATTTATGGCCTGAGTTTGGGTATTAGTGCAATGATTCTTTATCCTGAAATGTTTATATTACAGCCAGGTGCGAATGATTGGAATTATACACAAAAATGGGATGGAGAAGGGTACTACAATTTTGAAATGAATAAAGATGCTTTGGGTGGTGGTGCCTATACAATGCAAAGAACAGGAGATATAACCCAATTTGCTTTTAGAGGTATTGAGAGCGATGATGTAAAAGCATATTTCTATGTTGATGTTAATTCAAATAATGATGTTGGCACCATGTACATGGGCGAATCTGGGACACTAATAGTGGGTAGCCCAGAGGTAGCCAGGGTTGAAAGTGGTACATTTATTTGTAAAGCAAATAAGTGCCAGGCAAATGATAATTCTGATCCTATTGACGGGAAAGAATTTGTGGTTAAAGATTGGATCGAAAATAGATCTGTGAGCCAACTTATTTTTGGAGCTTCAAATGGTAAATTTAAGTATGGAAGTGCTAATAACAATTCTGTTGGATCTGTAATTTGGGATGCCTCGGAAATTGAAACATTCATTTCAAAAATGCTTCTAAACAGTACCGATCAAGATATCGATGTTGTCTATGCGTTCCATATCCCGGAAGATTTTCAAGGATGGAATGGATCGGGGAGTGATACTATTATAAGCTTTTCCGGTAAAGTTTCTGATACAGACAACAGCAAGCTTGAAATTGTAGCAATTTTTGATTCTACAGGAGCCGAGCTTACCCCGGCCTCTGAAATTTCAACGGTAAGCACAACATTTGCAGCCTTGAATGTTCCTTACTCTGATCTTTCAGCAGGCACCTTTACTGCTGGACTAAAGTTTGTTGTCGTCTTAAGATGCACGGGTGATGCAGAAGATTATTGCTCTGTAGATGATGAGCTTGCAAAAGCAAAAATTCTTGTTAATTTGCAGTAATTAATCGGGGGGATTTATGCGCCTAATTATCGTTTTCACAATTTTATTATTGGTTATGGTAATATCGGCGTTTAAAACCCCCGATATTACCCCTTATGGAGTAGCAACACTAGGGAATGATAATCTTGTAGTACAGGCGGATCATTCTTATTGTGGCCTGTATGAGGATAATGATTCAGGATCAACAATAAATCTAACTACTACTGGTCAATACTATCAGTGGGCTACGGCCACAGCGGGAACATGCTACGGTGTAAATTATGTATCTGCCGATACTGATAACGATAGGCTTGTAATTGGAACAGCAGGAACAGGAAATTATTCTATTTCTCTACATCTATCCTTTAGTGGGAGCGCAAATGCGGTTATTTCATGTGCTGTTTTTAAATCGGGAGTTCGCGCTGGGAATATCAGTCTTAAAAGAAAGTTGAGCACAACGGGTGATGTAGGGGATGCCTCTGCACATGGTATTATATCAGTAGTGCCAGAAAACTATTTGGATATAAGGTGTTCCGCTGATGGTGACTCAAAAATAATAACAATATACCGGGCAAATATTGTAATGCACAGAATTTAATATGAAAAACATCAAAACGATAATCACTGTTATAGTTCTGTCACTATCGATGTTCGCTAGTTTTATAGCCTATGCAATTACTTATTCAGATCGTTTTCAACTTAAAGCTGAAACAGAAAAAATCTTTTCAATTATTCTCAATAAGTTGGAATCTCATGATTCTAGATTTGATAATATTGATAGGCGGCTAGACGATATTATTACAAAAGGACAAAAATGAAGAAGTTAGTTACAGTAATTGTTATTGTACAGCTGTATTCCTGTGGAAACATAAAGATTACTGGAAAGGCAGAAATAAAACATATTCTAAGTCTAGAAATATGCGATGTGTATGAAAATCCAAGAGAACGACAAGAGTGTTTGAATACTATTCTTGAAATTCTTAAAAATCAAACCAAGGGGGAACTGTGAAAAAACTAAATCTTTTCTTTGCTTCGTTGATGTTTCTTTTGATGCCTGCGATGTTATTCGCGCAGGAAGTAACACCACAGACAGACGCACAGTGGCTTGAAGCAGTATGGTCTTGGTTGTGTGCAACGTCGGTATGGTCATGGCTCCAGTGGGTTTTTGTGGTTCTAGGAGCGGCTGTTGTTATAGGCGCATTTATCGATGCTGCGATTGATGATACCAAGGACAAGGGGTTCATGAAATACGTTTTTAAAATTCCTGTAGTTGGAGACGTTTCGAGATTCATAGTAGTAAAAGCCATTATGAGATTTCCAGGTCTTAATGTAATTCTTGAGCCGCTTATGAGGTGGCTTGCAACATTCGCCCCATCAAACAATAAGGATGTGAATAAGCTCTAATGGGAACTATAAGCACAATATTCGGAGGTATCGTAGCATTCGTTAAGACACTTCCAAAAATTATTGAACTCATCGAGCGTGGCGTTAATGCGATAGAGAATCTTTATCTAGAATCAAAGAGGTCAAACAATTACAAAAAGCTCGATCTTGCGATTCAGAAAGCTAAGCATGAAGGTAAAACTCAGAACATTACTGACTTGTTTAATTCTCTGTAGTCTGACAATAATGCTTTTGACTGCTCAGAAGTGCCCAGACGACGATCCGTTACTTAATTTAAATATAAAGATTCTTGACTGTGCCTCGAAGTGCGGAAATAGCAACGAGCCATGTATTCAGCTTATTAACAACAACGGAGAAGTTTTTATTCGCGTAATGGCAAACACAGAGAACTTCAATATGAACTATGCCTCAATTTCGTGGGACGATGTTAATAAACTTTATAAGGGCTGTTACGACGCGGTTCAATGCTGTAAACGGTACGCTCCAAGACGCTAGATAATCTTATATCTTGGATATCCGTCTTTAGCAATGTTATGGATGAGTCTATTTTCGATAAGTCGTTTTAATGCATAACAAGTTGTGCTATCTGGGAGTTTTACATGGGATAACATATCTATTTTTTTCCATCCCTCTGAGCAGTTATTATTCTTTAAAAATTCTAGAACTGTTCGGCATGACTTACTTAATCCGTTGGTACCGTTATTATCTGAATTGCTCTTTTTAACCGATCTTTCTTTTTTCTGTAGTTTTGGTTCTGGTTCAACAACTTCTGTCCCTCTATCATGTTCATTTTCATCTACGTCTTCTTCACGTTCTGTAGCCTCATCTTCGATTTCGCCTTCCCATGACAAACCATCAACTATTTGTCTCAAATCTGGAAGTGATAAAGAAAATGTCTCAAATCGATCGTCTTCGGTAGGTCTTGCAAGTAAAACTGAGTTTCTGTGTTCAATGAAATAAACTTCGCTCATCGTTTTCCTCCTGGTATTGGTATATTCTTATTTCTATTCCTGGCTTTTTGGCCTTAGTAACTTCCCAATCGGTTACCGTAGAATACATATTATCGTCCATATCGCATATTTTTTTAGTGTATAGCTTTACGCCGTCACAGATACCCTCGATGAAATTATGAGAATCTCCAGAGTAAGTTGGTTTTGTAACCTTTATAATAATCCATAGCTTCTTTTTGATAAATACAACACGCTTCAATTCCAGGCTATAGAATATTATATTTTTGAGATCGACATACTTTTTGCTTAATTCCTTACTCCACTTAGATACGTATTTTCTATTCTTAGAAAACCCCCAGTCTAGTGGAATAGACAGGCTCGTAATGAAAAAGTTTTCGTCTATTGATATCATTCTTCCACCAATTCGAAATGAGGAAGGTCGTTGAATTTCTGATCGTCAAATTCATGATCTCCATCCCAATCGCCACCCCACCGAATTTTAATATTCATTGAATCTGCTATGGCGCTAACGTAGCCAGCAAAATGGTAGAACCTAGCTACAGTCATAACATTATTATGAGACCATATCATTGAGGTTGATATTTTCGGCCACTTAACAGGAAAAGGTACAACATCAACGGCCTTAGAAGGCAGAGAATTATGCTTGCTCTTAGGCCAAGGTGTTTTGGAATTTCCGTGCATATATGCAATATCCTGCTCGTGCTGTGTCCTGTGTCCGCAAAGGATCGAACAATCATAATTCTTTACTACCCCAAGAAACAGCTTCATTAGTTTCGAATCGCAAAACGATAGTTCGTGAATTGATTTTATACTGAATTTTGGCATTGGCACCCCTGTTTTCTCATATAAATTAAACGGTAGCTCTAATCATTTTCTTAAAATCCTCATGGCTCTCTCCTAGCCATCGTTAGCACCTATGCCCACACTTTTGTTTCTATTTTTTAGGTCTTGCCATTTTAATCTTTTTCCATCTCTTGTCACAAAAACATTTTCATCAGTTCCAATATAATCAATATATCGTTGGCATATCACGGTGCAATAATGCGGGTCAATCTCCATTCCGAAGCATCTACGGGAAGTCTTTTCGCAAGCGATAAGGGTTGATCCGGAGCCGGAAAATGGTTCGAATATTATTTCTTTGATATTAGAACACGCTAGAATGTAGTTCTCTGGTAGTTCTACTGGAAATGTTGCAGGGTGTAACGATCTTATTTCTCCAGAAGAAACCCTAGAATGAAAAATTGTTCCCATTTGCCGGTATTCTGCAATTATCTTTTCTTTATAATTTACACTACCATTTTTCTGTCTAATACCACCAGCACCAGAACCAGCACATTTATTTTTTATGTTTTTATTAAGTTCCTTCTTGTTTTTTCCAAATATAAATATAAATTCGTGTTCTATTGCAAACATTGCTGTTGCCTGTGCAACGGTAAACCCCCCGCCTGATCTATCCCACACATTCCAACTTAATAACTCATGCCCAAATGATTTTGCCATTTCTATATAATCATTCCAGTATTGAATAATAATATTATTTTTTCTTTTTATTCCCAAATTAACGGCGAAAAGTGCAACGGGTGCCTGAAAAAACTTTGATATATGTCTAGTCTCAAGGTTTAAATTACCACCGTAATCTCTCATGTCACAGTATGGTGGACTTGTAAAACAAAATTCCGCATTCTCCCCACTCATCAACCTACCAACATTTTCCTTGATTGTGCAATCGCCGCATAAAAGCCGGTGGTTTCCAAGTTCTATCAAATCGCCGGTCTTAGTTATGACGCTGGCAGGGTCGACTTCTGGGACCTCGTCGGCGTCGGTATTTCCGTCGGTTGATTCAAAAAACTCCGCCTCAAACTTCGCAAGATCAATTTCGGGAAACTCAAACGACTCCTTAAGCTCATCGAATGATATGCCTGCCTCGTTTATAAATTCGTGCAGTCCGTCATGTGTCATATTTCCGTATTGTGACGTGAGGGCAAGAACCATGCGTTTGGCCTCGGCTATGCTTTTAGCGGTTATGAAAACAACTGGAACTTTTGGAATTTTATAACCCTCGTCTCGCATTTTTAAAAGCGCCCTCGTCCTCTGGGTTGCGTCGAGAATATTAAACTTGTCCTTATTGTTCCAGATATGCCAAGGAGAAATTATTCCATGATCCAAGATGCTTTTTTTAATCTTTTCGTAATTGGCATCGCTCAAATCTTTCAAATTTCCTTGGAATATCGTAAGATCATCGAGAGATAGTGAATTTTTTGACGAACAATTAATTAATATTTCCTGCTTTTTTTCTTTTTTTTCAGTCATGACTTTTACTCCTCACCATTGCTTTTATTATTTCTTCTATCTTCCAGAACTGTGGGTCCTGCTCGAAATAACAGTTCCCTTTAAAACTCGTATATCCCAGATTACGAATATGAAACTCACACTTACTGCAAAATTGTTCCTGCTTTTTGCAGTAAGAAATTACTTCATGAATTAGATTTTCCACTACTCCCCCGTTCCGTTACACACATTGCTATTAATTTTTGCAATTTCGCAAACGCTCATTTTTCCAGAATGTTGACCGTGTTTAAATCCTACTGAAAACGCACAGAACCCAAATACGCAATACGCCAGAATTAAGATCAAAATACCATATTTCATACGATCCCCCCCTCAGTATAATTACTATACATAATACCGCCATGCAACAAGCGGCTTGTTTTTTTTAGAGGTACTTGCGGTAGTCTGTCGCCATAATAATGCAACCTACCCCCCGAATCTTTCGTTGAGCGCCGCGTTATTCATATCCTTCGAACCCAACCGAGGCCATCGACCCATTTGAACTTAAAAATTGCTGCAGAATCAGTAACCCAATCCGAGCGTTTCATTGCTATGGCCATTCCTGATTTTCCATTTCTGCGAATCGTTCCGGCTTCACAATCGCTATTCGGACAGATAAATGATGCCGTGTATCCGGTTAGCCTTTCATACTTGGCACCGTCTGTGGATTCAATTTTGACTATCTCATGCATTGTTATCAGTCCCTCGTGACAATCTAAAATTCCGCATCCAGACAGCTTCGATTCCTCTGGACGTTGGAATGATTTGGCTATGTCTCTAAACTCGGCTATTGTTGGGACCTTGCTAATCGTACAAGTCTCAATTATTCTTGTAACGCATTTCCGCAGTGTGTCGGAGTGCATAAAGTTTAAGCTGTGATAGTAGTTGGCCAGGGCCTGCTCTGATAGCGGTTTACTGCCCAGGTGATCTCTAATGCGAATTAACGCGTCTGTCATCTCCTGTCTTGAAATCATTTTGTATCCTCCGCTAGAAACTTCTTTATCGCCGCTGCCTGTGTTGCATCGTCGTCGAGTTTTTCTTTATCTTTAAAGTTCAAAAACTCATTTATGTCAAATGATCCTGGTAGAAATTTTCTTATCTTGTTATATTCCAAAAATCTTAGTAGTTCAAATTTATAGCTATAAAAATATTTATCATTGGTGATAACCGAGGCATAATTTTCGATGGCCGTCTGGATAGTTGGTATCTCTATTCTGTTTCCGTTAAATCTTATTTTCGACAGCTCATTGACTTTCTCGCTAATCATGGGTAGGAAATTTTCAGGACATTTTTTCCCAGCACCACAACCATTCCAGAATTTTAAAATCTGCGCGGCGTTTTCAAAAACGATCGGAGGACTAATAAGATTATCTTTTATAACTGTGTACTTATTATTATCTCTTTCTGTATATGAAAACGAAGACGGTAGCTCTGTGCGTACCAGCTTTTTCCTACACCTTGCAGCCTCTGTAGCGAAAAATTTCTTTTGTTTTTCCAAGAACTTAGGATAAAAAATTGAAACTTTTTCGACGGAAATCTGTGAGATTTTTGGAATATTTCTGACAGAAAAGTGCAGGATTTCTGACAGATTTTTGACGGATTTTTGAAATTTCTTCGGTGAGAGTCCGCAAAGATGTCGCAGCGTTTCAGGGCAAATTTCTATTTCGGTTTGATCGGATCGAGTGTATTCCTCTGATAAATTTGCAAGTAGAAACAGCCAGACCATAATTCCTGTTGGCCCACATGATTTTAAAATCGCCTGTACATCGTTGTTTTTGTAGAAATCAGAATCTAACCGAAACCACTTCATTTTTTAACCTCTACCCGAACCGGAACCGTCACCGTAACCGTCGATTATTGCTTCCATACCGGTTACCTCCAATTAAAATACAGCGAGCGAGTAGTTGAGATTCCGGGCAAAGGAGAAAAAACTAACTCGCTCGCTGATTAACAGATCAGAATTGCGTCCGACCTGAATATGTTTTTTAGTGTTTGCCCGTATATTCTCATTTCCGATCACAATATCGAAAGCCATGCGGCATGTCAACAAAAAAATAATCCTTAATCAAGTGGAAAACAGGTTTTCGAATCGAAATTCGGAAACCTGTTTTCTGGGGATAAAGGAGTTACGATGAATGAGTGAACATAATAGCGAATTGGTGTTGTAATGTCAACATTATTCTTCACAAAGCAAAATAAATTCGTCTGAATAGAACGCATCATCCACTTCATATACTCTATCGGATTTCCCAGACGAAATTATATGAACCCTTATTTCGTCGCTGTCTTCAAGCGTCTCCAGGTATTTTTTAAGCTCTTTTACTGTCATTGCAAACCTCCTTTCTGAATTCTCTCAACATGTGCGTTATTAATGCGACCTGCTTGACTTTATTTCTGTTGCAGTAGCACCTAAACCACTCGATGAGTTCAACATCAAAAATTCTAAATGCAACCATAGCGCAAGGTTGCTTCTTTTTCATCTCAGAAATTAATTCTTTTATTTTCATATTTCCTCCTTTAATATTTTTCAGCTTTATTTTCTTCTGGAAGCGTTTCTATCGTTTCCAGTTCATCGAACTGTTTTTTGTTAATCTGGATCATGGTTTCATCTTTCAAAATTATCTCAAAGCTCCGCTGTGTTTGGTTTAGTTTTTAAAATATTCCTTCTGTTCTCCGTAATCCATAGCGTTGAACTTTTGACGGTTAAAACTGTACTTGTTTCGTATAATGGGCCGCTTGCCTACAATCTCGCCACGGATCAACATTTCATGCAGCGATAAAACATTGTTTTCAAAGTCCCTGTACTTAAAAAAAATATCTCTCATAATCCCCTCCCTATTCGTTGAAAACTAAAACATCAGGTTGAGAAGTAGCATATATTGGATTAGGTATCTGCGAAATTTTCCTAACTTCCTGTTCGACTTCATACGGTAGTTTTTTGTAAAGTTTAACTTGCCGGTTCCTGTCGATATGCGCTATTTTTTCGTAATCTCCGGAAACCTCCTTGAGCCTGTTCCATACTACAAGTCCGTTACCGAGACAACCGTAGTTTAAATCATAATCCCTTTTCATTCTTGCCCCCTTCCGTAATTTTAAAAACCCTAAACGGTGCCGAATAATAAACGCCATTGTGAGCCGTTACATAACCGTCATTAAAAAACCAGATTTCTCCTTCTCTGGTCTCGCCGGTATCAACAAACCGATTTATCGGTATTGCCGGATCAAGGCTGCCAGAATAAGAAAGGTAGCCCATACCTAAATAATAACTTCCACAACCATGCCCCCCGACTTGTAGCGAATCTCCCCAATCGTGGGTTATCCGGTCTAGTCTACCGTCTGGGTGAATACAGAAATCCCCTACCCGTGGGCCTTTGATCTTGTTCAGTGCCTTCATTCTCTCTTTTAAAATCTTTTGGTTTTTTTCGTGTGCTATTTGCATGATTCTCCCCTTATTATATTTCAAAAATTTTCAATACTACGCTTGCCGGACTTATTTTTTCCCATCGGTTTGTTTTATAGTAGCCTTGACGCTCATATTTTTTGGGAAAATCTTTAATAAACTCCTCTGCCTCTTTCCTTGTGAGCGGCTCAAAACTTGCTGGTATATCGTCGGTTTTGTTCCATACTGCATATTTTTTTGTTTTCACAATTCCCCCCTAATTATTTTCCCTCCATTCTTTTCGTCGTGTTTGCTTGTCAGGCATTATAATTTCACTGTATTCGCCTTGCTGATTTTTTCGAGCGTAAAAGCAATTTACGCCGCTCTCTAACCTTACATTTTTCATTTTTTCCCCCATTCTTTAATTGTATTTTCCATAATTTTTTGAATAATTGCCGATTCGGAAACACCGGCTTTATCGGCAATTTTCCTGAATTGTTTTTTTACCTTCTCGGAAATAAAGAAGGTATACCTTTTTTTTACTTCCTTCTCCTGTTTTAAGTCGTCAATTAAGCCCATAAATCCCCCTTACAGCCCGAAAATATCGGGTATTGACTGGTTATCGCTCAAAGTATCCAATTTTAAAATCCTTCCACTATGGGAAATAATGGCGTATCGTTTTCCGTCAAGGGCATTGGTTTTTTTAATTTCAATACCCGCAAAAAACAATAAAAACCGGAAAAAATAATTTCCGGTTTTTACTCGCTGAAATTGATCCTTCGATAACAATATTTTTTTTATATACATTTTCCCCCCCGTATGTATACGGTTATCAATTGTAAGGCACCCTCAAAGGTTAGGCTCATTGCCTTGACTTGTCCGTCAATGATAACCCAATAGGCGATGTTATCGTTGTCATTGACAAAACTAATACTAATGCTTGCCTGTATATCCCCATAATCCTTGACAATGTATGGGGATATACAGGCCGGATCATTGGCCCCTGTATAGGGCGCATTAGGATTTATCGTTTTCATTTTTCCCCCTTTTCCCTTCTATTATTTCAATCCTTCCCATTAATAACAGTTCGTCAATACCGTAAACCCGATTTTCCCCGCAATTTTCACACTCATATTGCCTTGCATCCGGTTCGATCCCTTCCGCTTCTCCGCCGCAAGCTAAACAGTATCCCCCGCTTTCTTCTCGTAAATAATGATATTCGTTTTCAGTTATACAAAAAATTTTCGCAAGTTTACCCGTTTTTGTTTTAACTTCTTTTATTTTCATTTTTCCCCCTTATAAATGAGTTAATAATCCGGTTTTTTCGGAAAAAATTTCCTGTAATTGATCGGCATAAACACCTTCAAGGATTTCATGCGTTTTTATTTTGTTTTTAAAAACTACATAAAAAATCATTATGTATAAATCCCCAGCGGTATCATACATAATTTTTGCATGCGTTATTCGGTTAGGATTTTTCCCTATTTTAAAATTCAGGGAAGGCGGATCAGCGGAAAAACTTAAATTTTTCGCCCCTGTCATTGCAATAAATTTATTTCCGCCTAGTTGGGCGAGAATTGTGTCGGCTATTTCTTTACTCATTTTTCCCGCTCCCGTTAATTATTGTTAAGCTATCCTTACTTGACGGCTTATAATGATCGGTGCGCTGTATGTCATACCTATTGATACATACATATTTGCCGCCTTCAATTGTGCCTATTACTTCCGCCTTTTTTTCCTTAATAAGTTTCCTTGCGTATTTCCTTGTAATAATCATATTTCCCCCCTTGTTAATTATTGTTAAGCTATCCTTACTTATTGACAACCTCAACTTTGGACTGATTAGGCCACCCCATGTTAATCATGTATATATTTTTACCCTTCCCTTTGACCCAATATACAATCCCCCCCGTGGCGTCACATTTCCCTTCGTCAACAACAAGAAAGGTGCCCCGTAACTGACAGCCCCAACCATCCGACTTGCGGCATTCAATAATACCGTTTGTTTTAAGGTATTTTTTCTTTTTCATATCCCCCCTTTTGTTTTTTCCCCAACCTATAATCACAGTATAACACGGGTTAATAATTTTGTCAATACTTTTATTAATAAAAGTGTTAATAATGTGGCATTATACTTGCATTGACTGCCCGTGTCAATACATTCTGGCGTATGGGGAAATAATGGGATATTGTCGTATAATTACATATAGTTACAAGCATTGCGAAATATTGAATAATTACTTGACAATACGTGCGTACTCGCGTATGTTTGCGATAATCAAAAGGAGGAACGAACGATGGACTTAAAAGAACTCCAAGATATGGAAGCAAGGTGTGCGCTCAAGGGTGTATTTACAGCCGATCAAATTTCTAACGAAACTTATCACTCTCCAGGATCGCCCGGTATCTCAAAAAGCGGACTCGACCTAATTAGTAAAACCCCCCACCACTACCGAGAACGATACATTGATGTAATGGTCGAGAATAAAACGAAAGCCTATCTGATCGGGGATATGACCCACAAGGCAATCTTGGAGCCAGCACTGTTTAATGATCTTTTTGCAACGGACGAATTCGCAGTTAATTCGCTGCTGGCTAAATATAAGAAACCACGCGCAACGAAAGAATATGAAGCGATGATGGAAGACTTCGCGCGAAATTATCCTAACAAGAGAATTGTTAAAAAGGAAGAAATGGACGAAGTGCTTTCGATCGTTGATGCAGTTAGGGGAAACGAATTAGCAAGCGCAATGCTATCCGGTGAACCAGGAACAGCAGAGCAATCGTTTTACTGGAGCGATCCAGAGACCGGAGTCACATGCAAGTGCAGAGTTGACAGAATGAGAATTGAGAAAGGTTACATAATTGAATTTAAAACTTCTGATGATGCTGGCGAATTTATGCGCAAGGCCGCAGTATATAGATACGACGTTCAGTCTGCGTGGAACTCTTGGGGCGTTCAAATGGTAACTGGCGAACATTGTCCCATGATATTTGTTGTAGTAGAGAAAACAAATCCATCCCCGGAAAAAATAAGATTCATTCGGTATAGTATAGAAGCGATGGATCTGGCAAACAAAGTATGGAGAGAAAATCTAAATACATACGCACAGTGCAAGAAATCTGGAATATGGCCGGGGTATCGTTGCGAAAATGGAAATGTTGGCCTTGAAGAAATTAGTCTACCCGCGTGGAGATTTTATAAACAGGAAGGTCTCGAATAATTAAAATGGTGGGTGGTAGCCGATGCGTGGTGTACAACGATCGGTCGAGTCCGACATCACCCCTCAACCAAACTGGAGGAAATATGAGTGAGTCTGAAAACGAGAAAAAGGAAAACGTAAAAAGCCTCGCACTAGTTGAGGTTTCAAGCAATGGAACTCTGGTAGCGAGAAATATGCATGGTCTCTGGCAAGTGGCCAATGCGTTTGTCAAATCCAAGCTACTTCCACGAGCCTTTGATACACCTGAAAAGGCGTTTGTGGGTTTACAGTTCTGTGGAGAACTTGGAATTAAGCCTCTGGCCGGATTGAAAAACATTTGTGTTATAAACGGAACCCCGGCATTATTTGGGAGCCTACCGCTTGCACTTGTAAGACAATCCGGTAATCTCAAGCACTTCCGCGAATGGATAGAAGATGAGAAGGGAAACGAAATTTGCCCTGAAAATAAAAACCTCTCTGCAAAGCCGTTCGCTGCAATTTGTGAAATCCAGAGAAATGGAGACGAAAAAGCTCAGAAGTATTTTTTTACGACCAAGGATGCCGAGTCCGCACAGCTCTACAAAAATGCAGTCTGGAAAATGTACGAGAGAGACATGCTGAAATTTAAGGCAAGATCAAGGGCCTTAAATGAAAAATTCGCTGATATATTTTTTGGAATGACAATAGCGGAGGATAGATTCGATAGGTTGCCTGAGAAAGAAGATATGAACACAATTAACGCCGAATATGATCGCATTAATGAGAATGTAAATTTGACAGATACATTCATTAAGAAAGATGAAGAACCGGATGAAGTACAGCAACCTATTTTAGAACCGGCCCCGGAAACGAAAGAACCTGAACCAGATAACGCTGAATTTGAAGCGATAAAGTCGCTTATTGGAAATGCTAACAACGCGCTACTTGAAGACTTAACAAAGAGAATCTATAGCGGTATGTTTACAGAAAATCAGAGACTTGAACTTATAGATTTCGTTGATATTAGAACCGAAGAAATTCGATCTGTCGGTCCAAAAACAGGCTCAAAAAGACTACCTTTTTAACTAGGAGACAATATGGATAAACTACCAATTCACAGGCTTTACATTTCTAATTTTTTGAACATAGAGGAAGCAACTCTTGATCTATCGCCGGGAGTTACCGGGATCGTTGGTGCTAACGATCAGGGTAAGACAAACTTTCTTGAAGCTCTCAACTCCATACTTGACGGAACCCACGACCTTCGCAAAATAAGGGATGGCGCAACTAGGTCTGAAATTCGCGTTGAGGAATTAATTGGCGGCGAAGTTGTTGGCTCTGTATCAAGGATTCAGACTGAAAGAAATAACAGACTTGAGAAAAAAGGAGACCTACACGGCCTCACCCCAGCAAAGTATTTGGAGACCATAATTGATAGAATAGTTGTTAATCCAATAAAACTTGTTTCAGAGGACCCCGTAAAATATTTAAAAAGCCATCTTCCAATTCAGGCCACGCCTGACGACCTGCCAGAAAATATGTACCATAATGATTGCCCATTCGACCTTAATCAAAACGCGTTTCTGGAGTGTGAAAAACAGACAGAGTTTATGGAAAAAGTCAGGGTTGGTACGTATAGAGAAAAACGACATGCACAGGAGATAGTTGAAGAACTCAAAAAGGGACTCCAGAAACTACCAGAGAAACCAGCATTCACCGAAGAATCACTGCTCAATGATGCTGGCGATGTAAAAGCGAAAATTTCAAATATAGAACGGCATAACGCCGAGCGCAGCGAACTCGCCAAAAAACGTGTCGACAAGGTAAAGGACATCGACTGTTATAAACTCGCATTAGACGCGAAACAAAAACAACTGATTGGTCTCCGAAACGAGTACGCCACTATCGATGAAAAAGTTGCACGAACTATCCGCGAACTCGAACAGAAAATAAAAGATGTTCACGCGAATGCTGAACTTGAGAAAAAAGAACTTGAGGGTCGTGGCAACCTAGTAAAAGAAAAAATAATCAATATCGAATTGGATATTAAAAAGAAACAATGTGAAGTTCTTGATATTGAAAAACTTCTCGAAAATACCAAGGAGCTATCTAAATCAGAACTAGATAATCAGCTACTTATAATCAGAGAAAAACTAAATGAGTTGACTGCGTATCGAGATTTACACGGTAGATACGACCAACTAAGAGAGAAAGAAGACATCCTGGCAGAACTTGACAATCGATATAATAAAGAAGATCAACTGTTCAAATACTTCGAATTTACTTTGCCGAAGAAATTGATCGACCGATGTAACTTGCCAGTAAGCGGAATTGAATTTAGGGACCAGCAGCTTTATGTAGAGGGCCGACACATCGATCGGCTGGCAACATCAAAAAGAGCACTTGCAGCAGTAAAGCTCTCGATAGCACTTGCAAAGGCGAAGGGCCACAAGACCATAGGGTTTGACGGTGCGGAAGTTCTAGACGATGAAAATAGAAATGAATTTATAAAGGCAATCAAAGATTCCGGTATCCGGGTAATTTATACTCGATGGGGAAGACCAGAATATCCACACGAAATTGAAATTTCAAACGGAAAGGTGCGATCATGAAAAAAGAAGAATTTACTTGTTTTAATTTGAGATATCCAGTGAAAACCCACAGGATACTAAAGAAGATTGGATTCAGGGAAAACACCAGCGTTAGACAGATCATAAGGAGCGCTATTGATCAGCTATTGGACAGAAAAAATAGCAGGAAAAGCCGTGTGGTTGCCAGAGCGGTAGATTAATATGGGATCAGCTAGGCTCGCAAGAGAAATCGAACATAACTGAAAACAAAGAAATGGAGTAACAAATGGAAAACGAAAATTGCAAGAAGGTAGATGAAAGAAGAGACGTAGAGAAAACAGAACGCGAAATGATCGTTGATATTAATGATGAAGAACTTCTGGAGCGTGGCCGGGAACTAGCACAATTACAGCAAGATATGTCCGATCTGGAAGATGATTTCGAGGTTCAGAAACAGAATCACAAAGCCGAAATAAAGAAAATTGAGATTCGCCAGGATCAGTTATGTCAAGCCATCAGATCAAAGCGCGACCAACTAAGGGTAGAGTGTGAGAAAGTTATGGATTACAAGAACAACTCTATCTTCTACGTGTATCGTGGAAAGTCCTATGATCGCAGGGCCATGGAGCCAAGGGAGCGCCAGATGGTACTAAGCAAGGAGCCCAAGACTCATTAAGTAGGAGAAAAAAATTATGATAATCGTATACATGTCAGTGTTGCTGATTACAGTTTATGCAATTAAATATTCGATGTCGGACAAGTGTCCACACTGCGGCAGTCGATCGATAATGCACATAAACAGCAAGTGGGACCCGTACTGGGACGTTGTTGAGTCGAAGCGTTGCGTTAGCTGTGAAAAAGAGTTTGAGGTGTAGCATGACAAGGGATGAATTGATAATATTGCGTAACGATATAAAAATAGAAATACTAGGACTGACAGCAGAGAGAATGGCAGGTTTTCATCGTAACAGGTTCTCATATTACGACTGTTTAAAATTAATATTAAGACTCCTATCCGAGATCGAAGAATTGTCTAAGGATGAAAAAAATGAGTGATAGCGGGAATAAAAGCGAATATGGTTCAGCGTAGGAAACGGAGGGGAAATTATGAAAAAATATGAACTACTAAAAGACGATACAATCCAAATAAGAGAAACAACATTGTATAGGATAAAGTCTCTTGTCGAAATACCGAATGTAGTTAAAGCGGGGGAATTGGGAGGGTACATAGAAAAAGATGGTAACCTTTCGCATGAAGATAATTGTTGGGTTTTCGACAATGCGCGGGTTTCCGGCGATGCGCGGGTTTGCGACAATGCGCGGGTTTTCGGCAATGCGTGGGTTTGCGACAATGCGCGGGTTTTCGGCAATGCGCGGGTTTTCGGCAATGCGCGGGTTTTCGGCAATGCGCGGGTTTCCGGCAATGCGCTGGTTTTCAGCGATGCGCGGGTTTCCGGCAATGCGCTGGTTTTCAGCGATGCGCTGGTTTCCGGCGATGCAAGGGTTTGTTAATAAACCAATAAAAACGGAGGGAAAATGAAAATCACAAAAGATGACATCGGTCGTAGGGTTTGGTGCTTTCTGTATGGATGGGGAACAATTGAGGAGGTCAACGGAGCGGACATGATGCCCTATCCTGTAGAAGTGTCTTTCTCCATGGGGAGCCGCAGCTATGATATAGGTGGGCGTTCTTTTATAAAAAGTAATCCCACGCTCTTTTGGGACGAGATAAGGTTTAAGGAACCGCCTAAGCCGAAACGAATTATTAAGAAAACCATTGAGCGGTGGGTGAATATTTATCCCTGTCAAGATTGGATAGAATACGCAGGCAACGAGGAGGAGGCCAATAGTGTTGCGGGCACGAATCGTATTGCCTGCGTTAAATTAATAGGTGAGTACGAGATTGATGAAACGGAGGGAAAATGAAGGATGCAGTCGGGAACGAAATACACGAGGGGGCGATACTGCGCTGGTATCACTTCACTGGTAGCAGCGGAAAAAAATATTATATGTATAAACAAGCTGGTACTATTGATGGTTCTCGCCTTATCGTTTATCACCTCCCCAAAGACGGTTCTTGTTTTCTTGTAAATGAGAAACAATTAAAAGATTGCGTGGTTGTTGCTTGTCGTTGTGAATATCATATCGAACACGATTTAAAAAGAAGCAGAACACTAAGAGATTAAGAACAGGAAACGGAGGGAAAATGAAATGAAAAAACTAAAAGAATCTTTTATTATTCACAAAAGTGCTGGAATTTGGAAAGAAGAAGATGGTTGTAGGAAATATGCAATAGGCCACCATAAAGTTATATGCACAAACAAGAGGTATTATGTTAGGGACTGTGTAAGTAGATATTGGAAAGATGTAACATGTAAGAGGTGTTTAGCAAAGAAACCATAGAAACGGAGGGGGAATAATGAACGGTTATTATTATTTACATGAAAATGGTAAATTAATTTACAAGACATATCTTGACGGCGCACAAGTAGCAGATTTTAGAGAAAGCCCAGTCGTAAAGATGTTTTGGAAACTAGATACAGACAAAAGGATGGATGCGTGGAATCTTCTTGTTGAGGCACTAAGTCTCGGAGTGGATAATAGTAGAATATCTGAACTGGCCGATTTGTGGGGATGTGATAATGATGATGCTCAAATTTATGCGGAAAATATTGGCGTTGTTTTAAGCGTTGACGGCAACGGGTGCTGTGCCACAAGAAAAGATTTTGTTAATTTACAGGAAAGTGTGGCCGGATTTGGGAACAATTATTTGGAAGCACTGGCCGATCTTTGTCGATTACTAGGCTATAAAGCACAAAAGATGTGGGGGAACACTTTCGAAAACTTGGTGAAGTAGAATATCTGTGCTGAAATTAATTTTAACGAAACGGAGGGGAAATGAAACTCAAACCGAAAATCACGGCAGATGAAATTTTACAAATGGAAAAGGATTTTGTTGGCAAATGTATATTGAAAGAAAAGAAAAAATTCCTTGAACATATCCTCTGGCAAGAACAGGAAATAGCATCACTGAAAAAATCATTAC
>Ga0307377_10000590_pt1 | contig 47715 bp, 65 predicted proteins | sample TR3MG_FD_202535 | JGI IMG/M metagenome (GOLD analysis project Ga0307377, IMG submission 202535) | Soil microbial communities from Risofladan, Vaasa, Finland - TR-3 | ecosystem: Environmental > Terrestrial > Soil > Coastal area > Acid sulfate soil | place: Finland: Risofladan, Vaasa | collected...
CTCCGTCGGCATCAATTCGCTGAATTCAATTCAGGCTGTTCGGGCTGCCGTCCTCTCAGTTGTCGATGTCCTTGACGCATACGTTGACGATAACTCGACCAACGCTGTGGTCAATAAAGGTTCGACAAGTTTCCCGATGGCAGCGAACTCGATCTATGTCGCGGTTGCTGGTGGCGTGGCGGCAGATGTAGCCTACGCCATCTGGAGTAAGAAATCACTGGGCTGTCAGTACAACGGATCGACGACGTATACCTACACGGACACCTCAGGCGGAGTTATCCCGTACCCGACCTACGTCATCAATTGGGTGACTCCAGCGGCGCTGCCCGTTTACTTCGCTGTCAGCATCACCAACAATCCGGCGCTGCCGTCGAATATCACCACGCTTATCAAGCAGGCCATCGTCGATGCGTTCAACGGTGTCGATGGCGGTACGCGGGCACGTATCAGTTCGACTCTGGTTTCTGGCCGGTACTACGCCGGAGTCAATGCCACGGACACCAACGTGGAAATCCTTTCTATTTTCCTGGGACCGGCGGCATCACCAACTGGCACGTCGCTCGCTGTCGGTATCGATCAGCGGCCGACTCTCGATCCTGCGAATATCGCCGTGACCTTGGTGTAAGGCGATGAACAACTACCAGCAAACTATCCTCAGCCAGTATGCCAACGACCCGGCATTGACGGCGCTGATTGCTTTCTTCAACGACTGGCTAGACCCGTCGACGGACTGGGACAACTTCTACAGTACGGTGTGGAATATCCAAACGGCTGTCGGATTCGGGCTGGACTTTTGGGGAAAGGTCGTCGATATCCCGCGCCAGATCAAGGTGGCGGCACCACCTGATTACCTCGGGTTCGAAGAAGCGCTGCCAGGATCTGAGCCGTTCGACGTTGCGCCGTTCTACGCTGGCCCACCGACATCGATGACTTACGTTCTTGGCGACGACGCTTATCGTGTCCTCATCATGACGAAGGCATTGGCCAACATCTCCAATTTCACTGCGCCCAGTGTCAATGCACTGCTGCAATACTTGTTCGCCGGTCGTGGTAGTTGCTACGTCTTGGAAATCAGCCCGATGCAAATTGAGTATGTATTCAATTTCGCATTGGCTTCGTGGGAAGCTGCTGTGCTACTTCAACCGACACTCATGCCGCGCCCTGCCGGTGTCGGTGTCACGATCATCGTTGTTTAACTCAGGATTCAACTATGGACATCGCAACCCTTCCCACTCGTCAACCCATTCCATTCGCTGAATCTGCGCCCGCTGGCAATCGGGAAGTCATCCCGCAAACATCGCAAATCGGCATCACGGCTGGCGCTGCTTCTTACCCGGATGGATTCCCGCCGGTCTGCCTGATCCCGATTGCCAGCGGCGGTACTCCGCCTTGGGGCCGGGACATGAATGGCATTCTCTACAACCTGACCCTGGCGGCACGTTACATCCAGGCTGGCGGCAACTACCCTTATGACTCCACGTTCTCCACGGCCGTAGGCGGATATCCCAAGGGTTCCTTGCTGTTGCGGTCAGACGCTGCCGGCCAGTGGCTCAGTACAGCCGACAACAATACGACTGATCCGGATTCGACATCGTCGGCCAACTGGATTGCCGTGCGAGCGAATACGGGAGCCCAGATGATCGCCATGGCGTCAGGCGCCAACGTGCCGACGGCAAACCAGCTCGGCGCTCAGGTCCTCTTGCTGACCGGTACGTTGACCGCGAACGCAACGCTGACGCTTCCGCTTCGTGCAGGTGCTCAGTGGACCGTAGTCAACAATACAACGGGCGCTTTCGCTGTGACGGTTCAAGGCGCCACAGGTGCCGGCGTCAGCGTTACGCAAGGAACGGGTATCATTGCATATACTGATGGCACGAACTTCTACGCCATCAGTGCAGCAGTCTCTGGAGCGTACTTGCCCATTGACGGTACGGCCGTTGCAGCGACGAAACTAGCAACGGCCAGGGCATTCAACCTGTCGGGGATAGTGACGACTGCGGGGGCTGTCAATTTTGACGGCACGGCGAACGTCACGATAAATATCACTGATATCGCATTGACCGCAGCTGAAATCAACACTGGCCTTGGTTACACCGCAGCGAATGACACAGCAGTCGTGCACCTTGCCGGTGCGGAAATGGTCACTGGCGCCAAGACGTTTTCAGGCGCAGGTGCAGGGTTGGTACGCCTGCACACCAACAACACAACAACCAGCGCGGCGCCATGGGTCGAAGTCGTCGGCGGCCGCGGCGATGCGAACACGAGCCAAGGTTTCAGCGGGACACTGCTGCTAGCCAACAATTACACGCTGGGGCTGGCTCCGAGCGGGCAAGCACTGGGCACGTTGACCTTCGGCGCGCCCACGACGGCGAACGATCTGACCACCTTGAAGTGCGCCACCAGCATCTCGGGTTATGCCGATGGCGCGTGGTCCTCGACGGTGACACCGTCCGGGTTGCGTTTTTACGTAGGCAACTCACCTGTGCCCATCGGCGGTGCAGTGAATGTCACTTATGGCAGCATCCTTGCGATGCAGCTGGATAGCACGGGTCTGCTAACTGCCAATGCGGGCGCAACGGTCAATGGCGCGGTCACTCTGAACGTCGCCGGCCAGTACGTCAACATCACCGGCACAACCGCCGGTATAGGCGCGGGGATATACCTGCTGGGCGACGGCGTGACAACACCTTCCAAGATCGTGCGCGCACGCGCGAGCAATCTGGAAATCGTCAACAACGCAAACAGCATCGTCATCCTGACCCTGACGGATGCGGGTGGCCTAAGCATTACCGGCGCGATGACAGCGACCGGCGGTTTCCAGTCCTCCGACCGGCGCGCGAAGACGAACATCAAGCCGCGCCAAGTACAACGCGGCTTCGCGCTGACAATCGCGCGCATGTTCTGCGAGTGGGATCGCATCGCCGATGGCGTCCATGACGTGGGCCTGGTCGCCCAGCGCGTGAAGGCGCTCGCCTCGCGCTACGTGATCCGCGGAAAAAAGCAGGGTCGCAAGGCCGGCATGCTCGCCATCGACAAGTCAGGTATCGCCCTGGAGGCGAGTATGGATTGTGCGCTCCAGCTGGAGGAGCAGAAGATGCAATTGAAAGAGCAGGCCAAAACCATCAAGGCGCTGATGCGCCGCATCGAGAAACTGGAGAAGTGAGATGACCACGAATGCACGCATTACCACTTTGGCTGCCGGTATCACAGCAGAGATGATCGCCGAACAGACACATATGTTTTACGACCCAGCCACAGGCGGCGGCAGTGTCTCGTTCCAGGCACGTCCCAACCTGTTCATCAATGGGGTGCATCAGCCACTTAGTGGAGACACCTACGATATTCTGCAAACAGATCTCGCATCTATTGCGACGCGGATCTTCGCTGCTGTCGGTACGTTGGACCCAGTGACGAAAATCGATCTTTCCACTGTTAGTGCCGCCGGGGTGACGGTGATCCTCAAAGCAGTCTACGACGTTCTCTACAATGAACGCGCTGCTGCTATTGCTTCTGCTCCGGTCAGTTAATTATGACTGACGGATACCGCAATTCCTCAGGCGTAGATGCAAGCGCTCTATATGATCCTGACGTGATGGGTGATGGGTACAATGCAACATTCCTGAAACGTTCAGATGGTTCGACGCTCAAGTATGCATTGGCATCCTACGGCACACCAGGTTCAACGCTTGAATTCCGTGATTCAGGTGGTGCTGATGTCGGTCCGAAGTGGGCAGCGATCGGAACCGCTCACTACAGTATTGCTGGCTTGCAAGGCAACAGCTATTCCGTCACAGGCACAGCTTCAGGCGTATCCGGGAATCCAGGAGCCAGTGTTAATTGTTCCATTGCGTTCAATAACACAGGCGCCTATTCACTCACTGCGACTGTCATCGCCAGTGGTGGTGGAAGTGGAACAATTATCGGCTTCCCAACCTCAGGCACATGGCTGCCGCCCGGTTGGACTGTTGCAGATACCCAGATTCAATTCGGGTACAGTGAAACGATTCTTGAAACGGGGGCGGCATCGAAAACGAATCCTGCACCGACTTACACATCACTCAGCACGTCACAAGCGTTCCTCATGAGCGCGGCTTGTGCTGCCGCAAGTCCGAACGGCCACGGTTCCCTGCTTGCTATGACAGTTCTTCTCAAGCGGGTTTCAACAGGGACAGTCATCACAACCACCTTCAATGTTACCTGTGATGCCGCATCGGGCGTATAAACGCTAATCTGAGGCCCTAGCCTGGCTATCGTCCAGGCTAGGGTTCGGAGGACGTTCTAGCCCCCTTTTTGGAGGCCTGGCAGTAGTTCAAAGGACCTTCCGGCCTGGCGCCAGAGGTCCAGGGCCTCAGTATGCGGATACATCTCGCTGAATACCAGCCGTCCGCATGAGGTATTCAGCAGCAACTTGACACAGGTCATGCAGGGCGAACAGGTCGTATAACAAACGGCGATCGCCTGAACGTCCCGGCACTGCAGCAAGGCATTTTGCTCTGCGTGAATTGCCTGGCAAGCATCCAGGTTCGTGCCACTCGGCGACTGAGCCCCGGCGCAGGCATTGGCAAAGACCTGGTCGAACCCGACGCACTGGCGATCGCCGAAGTTCAACCTCATCTTGTCAGTCACTCCATTGTTGAACAGCCAAAACGTGCCTTTGTCTTCAACGCGTGGATCGTCGTTATAGACTGGTGTCTCAGTCAGTTCATTGCAATGAGGCAGGCCAGCTGCCACGCCGTTATAACCCGTTGCCAGAACGTGGCCTAGACCATCGATCAGAACACACCCGACAGCCCGGCGACAACAGGTGGACCGGCGAGCCGTGACTTCAGCCAGTTGCAGTGCCCATTGATCGCGTGAGATTCTCATGGCGCCAGCTCCCACCACCGATCGCGCCTGCCGGGTTGATCGCGGATCGCAGCCAACTTGGTAAGCACCGCCTTGCCAGAGTGAAACAGTTCCTTGGGCGTTTCCAAGTCGGCCACTGTCTCCAACGACGTCAGACAGGCGCGGGCCGTTTCCAGGTCGCGCTCGTACAGATGGCTTGACGCCGCCGTCAAGAACAGCGAACCGGGCTCGATATCGTCGGGCTCGGCTTTGTTGTTCCTGGCGGCGCTGCCACGCCGGTGCTGGTTCAGGAACCCGCAGACCTGGTGGGCAATCATGCTGAAGTTGAACGTGTCATAGGGGAGACCGAGCCACGCATCCGAACTACGCATGAATACATGGCAGTTCAACTTGTCATTGCGAATCTGGAAGAAGAGCGCAATCGTGCAGGGGACGTCCTTCGTTTCCGGTGGACACGGGCGCCAGAGAGTCAGGCCGGCTTGGCGGGTATCCGGGTCGTTCATCAGCTTGTTCACGACATAGGGGAGTTGTGCAACGTAACGTGGTCCATAGGCGCCAAAGAATGTCTTGCCGTCGTCGCTGAATTGGGCAATACGCGAATTCCACGGAGCGATGGTCTCGACCCGGTCTTCGCCTTCCAGAATCCACAGTGCCTCGGCCGCCATGAAACGATAGTTCAGCGAGCGCTTCGGTGTCATCAAAACCGGGTGCCGCATGTCAGCGATGAATGTCAACTGAGGCAGCTCGATTGTTTTCTGCCCGCGTGGCGCGATCGGTTCGCCGTAGCCGATCAACCGGCGCAGTGTCTCAAGCCAGGCATCAGTGACGGTCGCAATTTTGAACTGAGGATCAGATTTCATGATTGAGGTCTCTTTTGAGTAGTTCAATGAGGGGATACGGCTGGTGCGACGACCGATGTGTCTTGAGCCATTCATACGGATGGTCCACGAGCTGGAACTCCTGGCCCGGCACTTCCCGCAACGCCATCGCAGCCTCGTCGCCAAGGGCGTAGAAGATTTTATTGCTCGCCAGACTTTCACCGACCAGGTCGAATCGGTCAAGATCTATCCACAACAATTCGTCTTCTCCAATGCCATGAACGTTGAGCTGCCCAGTCAGCCAGTGCTCATAACCGATCCGACGAAAAGACCCGAATGGCCATTGATACATCAAATCGGACTCTGCTATATCACGCGGCAAGCCGCTGACCAGGACAACCTTGGCTGCAGGATTACCACCGCTGAGAGAATCCGATCGATGAATGAGAGGCCGGAGTCGATCGAGCCCAGCTATCACACTCGTGGCCTGGTCGCCAAGGCATTTGGTGTAATCGAACTCCAACATGTTCAACGCCGTGTTCGGCTCGCCATATGCCTGATAAACATTAGCCAACTGGTCAGTAGTAGTCAACATCTCCTGTGCTCGCCGGCTGAGATAGTTCTCCTTGACGACTTCCCATGACGGCCGGCAATTGACGACCTGAGCCGCACAGCGCCACGCCAGCCGATCGAGCATCCGCATGTCGACTGGGCTCAACCTGGAATAGCCGCCCCTGAATGCATCGCCGTAGATTGGCTCGGACAGCCAAGACCGGTCAAGCACCACGTTGCGGTAGCCGAGCAGCGCCGGCAGCATGGCTTCAGCGTAGAGCCGGCCGAGGTTGAACGTCACATTAGGAAAAGGCCCACAGTGAACGTATACAGCGTCGATATCCTTGGCAACGGCTTTTGCCAGGGTAGTCTTGCCGGCGCCATCAGGGCCTTCGAAAATAACGACCCGCTTGCAGTAATTCATGGTTCCATCCCCGCGTCTGTCGGTTCCTCAGACAGGATATCATCGGCGCATCTGGCCTCGTCGATATCAGCTGAGCCAGCACCAGCGAAATCGATCCATTGATACCCGGAACCAGCCAGGATTACCGCGCCATCCGGTCCACGCCAGCCTGGCGGCTTCATCAGGTCCCGCCGGTGGCCGCGCTTGGTCGGGCCAGGGACTTTCTCCATATTCGCCCGCTGGACGTCATCCCACAAGGCCTGCCAGGGCAACCCCATCATGACGGCCGTACCGATGGCGAAGTAGACCAGGTCCACGAGTGCATCGGCCTGGTCGGCAAGACGACCTTGCGGTCGTCCGACGGATATATTGATTTTGTCTGGCGCGATCTGATCTTCATCATGCTGCGCCTGAAATTCAAGTCCACTCGCATCGGCGAACTCTGTCAGCTCCTCCAGCATGCACTCGATCCGCTCCTTGAGCTTGCGCTGGGTCAGGTGCTGGGGCTTGTGACCAACCATCAGGCCGAACTTCCGGTTGAATTCCGCGATATCCTGCTCGTGAGTATTTTTGCCGTTGCTCATGATTGTGACTCCTTCTGTTTGCGTAGACGATTGCGTTGCCAAGCCACGTCGCTGAGGGTGGCCTTGGAGTTGGGGAACTGGCGATGGACTTCCGCCAGGATCTTGTCGGGATGGTCGCCGCGCTCCAGACATTCACGAATGAACTCGCCGCTGCCCATCTTCTGCAGGCCAGACTTCTTGCTGGCCGGATTGCCCGGTGCTCGTGGCGACCTGATGCGTACCTTGGCCGCCGGCGCCGGTTCCTGGTTCCACTGGCGGACATCGCCGAACTGAGAATCGGGCGCAGCCAATTGTTCCTCGGCAAAGACCTTGTCAGGCCCTCCAGAACAGTCATAGAGGGTATAGACCGGGCGACGAGGCAGTCGCTTGCCCATAGCGATCCCGGCAGCAACGGCCGTCGCCAGCCACTTGCCTACGGGTGGCATGACGGCACGGGACAACATGATGAAGTCTGACCCGTTGCCGCCACCGGCACCCTGCCAATCAGGTGGCAACCCGCACAAGCGAAGTTGCTCTGACCAGGTGAGCATGCGCGGTTCGAACGGATGGAGCAGATTGACCCGATCCAGGTTCACCGGTGCGGGCTGATCGGGGAGAAGTCGCCGACTGAAGAACCCAGGTCGCCGACTGACTTTCAGTGCAGCAGCTTCCTTGGTGTCGAGGGCTTGCCACGACCGACGCATTTTGCCGTGGTTCTCAGACAGCTCCCACAACTTGTCCCAGCCGGTTGCCGTGACCTCAGCTTCGATCTTCTCGCCCTTGCTGATCCTCAGTCCCTTGAGCGCCTGGCGTACCGTGATTGGTGTGGTCAGGTCTGGGTAGATCAACGGATAGCGATGAGCAACGACCAGGATACGCGGCCGGTTCTGAGGCGTACCGAGATACATGTTGTTTTGTTTGATCACAGTCACATGATATCCGGCTGCCATCCAGGCCTGAGCAATCCGGTCGATGAATCCGCGACCGTGGCGCCAGGCATTGGTGACGGACTCCCAAACCCACGCATCGGGCCTCAGGTCGATACCGTATGTGGCCAGGTTATCGATGTACCCGAGGCGTTCGGTGTGTTCTTGCCACGACCCCTTCTTGCTGGCCCTGGCCGACGACCAGGCAGCGCAGGGCGGATTGCAGAACATCAGGTTGACCTTGCCGAAGGTCTTGGGCTCAGGCCAATCGGATGGATGCATCCAGACCCGGTCGACCAGCTCCGGGTGATTCAGCTGGGCAGTTGCAACGCCATAGTTGCTGTGCTCCAGGTGACCGAGGACCTTGTAGCCGGCTTGCTTGACGCCGACGGTAAACAGGCCAGCGAAGATATCCCCGCCGAGAGCGGTTAGTGGGTGTTTAGCCACGAGTCACCTCCGAAATCGGGTATTTGATAAATCTCTCCGCTTCCTGATCAGTTCGCGTAAAGTGAAGCAACGCGCCAACCTTCAGTTTGCGAAGGTTAGTGACTTTGACATCTTTCCAGAGCCAATCTTGGAAAGGACGAGATGCTTTAACCTCGCTGGTTTTCTCGTCTATATCCCACTCGAGGAAGTCCTGCCCACGATCTTCGAACTTCACAGTGATCATGCTGGCCTCCGGCAAATCCACAAGTTGTTGCGAGCTACATCGGGATAGAGCGGAGCGAAGATCGCCGAGAGGGCGTCGTTGTCGTAGTAGTCAGCAAGTGCCTGCTTCATACGATGAACTTGTCGATGGTCAACCAGGTTCTCAGGATCAACGAATTGGTTTTGGATTCCCTTCCCGATATCCCTCACATTCATGAATGTGCCGAACCGGCGTTCGACGATGAAGCCGGCCTTCTCCACCATCTTCTGGAGCTCAGGCACCGTGTACTCGTGGATATGGTTCGCAGCGTGGTGCTTGCCGTCGTAGACTGGGGTGGACATCAGCATCACGCCTCCGGGCCTGAGCAGTTCGAAGCAGCCCTTCAGCAACTTCTTACCGTGCTCGACCTTCATGTGCTCGATGACCTCCATGTGAACGGCGACGTCGAACCCATGGCTGGCGCCAGGCTCGCCCGGTCGCGGAATCTGCCGCCAGTTCTTGGTGAAGTCGAATTCGCCGAGCAGGGTGGATTGCTTGTGACCTGATCCCAGCCCGGTCAGCTTGTTCAGATCTACTCCGGTGTAGGACGCTGCCAGCTGGAACGACCCATGAAACAGCATCCGCCACAACGGTCGCTCAGGCCCACAACCGACTTCCAGAACGTGGTCGGTTTTCTTGATCCAGCGCCGGGCAAACGACCAGCGGTGCCAGTGAGCCGTGTAGTCACGATGGAGTTTTGCACCCTCCATATTGGCGTGCAGGGATGTCTGATCGAACTCGCGATCATCCCTGCACTTCTCGCGCGGTGTCTTCATGGGAAGTCCTCAGGACAGAAACAGGAAAGGCCCAGCATTGATCGGCGTGAGCACGATCAATGCCGGGAAGCCGTAGTCGGCTGCAGCCGGTCAGGCCTTGATGGCGTCCGGCACCTTGGCGCCACCCTTGCGCAGGTGGTTCCGGTACCAACTGACATACGCACGCTTCTTGTCATCCAGGCCAAAGGCCTTCTGGACCTTGGCGAAGATCGCGTCATCGGTCAGCTTGCCTTCCATGATGAGGCTCTGGAACATGGACGAGGCGCTTTCCTTGCGCTGGCCCTTCTCCTTGGGCTCAGCCTTCTCCTTGCTCTTGCCCTTCGCCGCCGGAGCGGCCTTGCCCTTGCCCTTGCCCTTGCTACCCGAGGCCGGATTGGCCGGCTTGGTGGGGAGCTGCTTGACTTTCGGTGCACTGTTCGCCGGCAGGTCGGTCTTCTTGGTGCCGGTCTTGACTGAGGCCTTGAGGGCGGCAGTCTCGTTGGTCGGTCCCTTGCCCTTCAGGCTACTGGAGCCTTTGGCGGCGGGTTTGGTCTTCGGCTTGGCAGTGTTGGCGGTTTTCTTGGCGGTAGCCATGGTGATATCCTCTTTGGTGACGGTGGTTACGTGCCCGAGATAATCAAGGGCATCGCGGGTTGCGCCGATCTGGCGTGCATAACCGACATAGAGCCGGGCGGCTCGTTCTGCCGGGTAATCCTTGAGCGGCTGGAACTCAGCATCGAATTCAGTCGCTCGCCGGTCTTCCACATCGAGGCCTTCCTCGACATTCAACCGGATGATCTTGACTTCACTTTTTGTTCTGGCGACGACCAGGCAGCTTCTGCGCTGGTGGTCGACGCACGCGACGACCTGATTCATTTGCGAGCCTCCAAGCCAGATCATCAGCAGTGACCGAGAGTTCAAGCATACCTTCCAGCATTGCTTTGGCCTCAGCCCACTGGATCGGGCCACAGATGTTGAAGTTGAAATGGACTTGCTTGTTGCCGATGACTTCGACGATTGCGATACGCTGAGCGGTTCCTACACTCAGCGAGTACCGCTCGTTCTCAGCCGTCGACTCGTCGCTGATCCTCACGAGGTTTACCATGGTCAATGACCTTCAGGAACTTGAGCGTGCTGGAGGGATGCTGAACCTGAGCCGCCTCGACGACCTTGGCCAGCATGGTATTTGGAGTACAGATGACCTTGGCTTTGTGGCCATCGCGATAGAGTGCTTCAACGAGCATGATTAGTCCTTCCTCGGCGGGAGTTTGCCAATCCGGCGGAAATGACACCGGTACCAACTGATGTAGTGAGCGCGGTCGTCCCCAAGCTGCCAGCGAACCCGGACGGTATCCCAGACTTCTTGGTTGGTCTTACCCTTCAGGAACAAAGCCAGACAGTCACCGGCACAACTGGCTGCCCGCGGCTTGCGCTTTGGGATGGTAACAGGTTTCTGCTGGGCCACCTCAGGATTGGAGGTTTCCACGGCGACGGCCGCCTCGACGACGTTCACCTGATACCGGCCGTCGGCCAACTTGTGGGTAAACTTCTTGTGATACTTCTTGTTCACGCCCAGCTTCAGCAGCATGGTAGTGGCGTGAGTCTGGTCCTTCGCGATCCGTGACCCCAATGGGGCGTGCGGAGCGGACTTGATTTCGGGAGTCACGTGACGACGAGCGGGCTTCCGCACCGTAGCGCGGACTGGCCGGGCAGGGTTGGCCGGGGTGGCCTGAGTCTTGCGGGTGGATTTCGGCGCCGCCGTGGCAGCAGCCTTCGACTTCTTGGCTTTCATGTCATTCTCCTCCTCAGCCGAGGATCATATTTGATCGGATTCTATCCCTTCGACTGGGCAGTCGTAAGGGTGATATTTTGAGCGAGCCGAGCGATATACGCCTCAGTCTGCTCAGCCTTGCGCAGGTAGTTCTTCCGTGCGTCCGGCAAGCTCAGTCGCTTGGCTACCTCAGCCTTGCGTCGGTACTCGGCAGCTTCCCGCTGCAGGAACTCGATGCGCCAGTTCATGCGCGCAGTACCGTCTGCCAGTCTTCCACGTACCAATGGTTGTCGCGGGCCAGTTCTTCAGCCGTAACAGTTTTCATGACTTCATCCCCTTCGTGTTGAGCAGCATGATCATGGCGTCCTTCCAGTCTTTGCGACTGAAGGCTGACCAGTCCGTCGCCTTCTCATACGCTTCCATGGCGATAACCAGTTGAGTCTTTGAGATGTCCGCGGGCGTAACGACCGTGAAGTCTTGTTCAGCGATCAGCCGCGTGACTTTCTCTGCCGCCTCAGTCGTCGGCATCATGACGACGCGGGCGTGTGGGCCGATCCAGTTGTTGAAGGCGTTGGCGATCATCGTCAGCGCCGCCAGTTGATTCTTGTTCATGCCGTTCTCCTCAGCCGCCGGCCGTGTGGTTGGCCGTTGTGAGTAAGTTAGTGTGAACTCCACATCTTGTAAACCCCCTTTTTCAAAATAATTGAAAATTAAATGTGTGGACAAGCCCTACGGCGTTGCTGTAGGGACTTGAGACCCGTGAACAAGGCCTGCTGGCCGGTCGCCTTCCCATGCAGCGATGCGATGATTACTTCATCGACGGAATCCGTGACGACCAGCAAGTGACTGAAGATTCGCTTGTGCTTGCTGCCCGACCTCAGCAGCCGCCGGATGAACTGATCGTAAAGTTCGTAGTCCCACGTCGGCGCGAACCAGATGACATGCTGCCCGGATTCCTGCAGGTTCAGCCCATGGGCGATCGACATGGGATGGGCAGCCAGCAGCGGCAATTCCCCATGGTTCCAAGCGTCCTCCAGAGCCTTGCCTTGTTTAACGCTGACCCCGTGCCCGATATAGGGCAGCGTTTCGCCATGCTCGCCCTTCAGGCGGGCCTGCAGGCGGGCCAGGTCGTGTTGAAACTCGTAGGCGATCAGCGCAGGTTGGCCTTGCAGCTCCTCGACCAGATCAACTAGGGCATCGAGTTTCGCGTCATGAATTTCCGTGAAGTCGCGCTTGGACTTCTGAACCTTGATCAGTTCGCCCAGTCCGCTCTCGTGATAGATCGCTCCGTTGGCTACCTGGCGGCACTTGCCGAGCGCAACACCGATGTTCTTCGCCGTAACCTCGCCATCCTGGAGCTCAGCGAACAAGTCTTTTTCCAACCCGTCGTAGATTTTCCGGGCTGGCGCCGGAAGTTCAACCGGGACGACGTTCTCGACCAGCTTGGGCAATTCCAAGTAGTCGTCGCCCGCCATGCGCAAGACAACGGGAGCGATCGCCTCATAGATCTTCTCAGCTGACCCGTTCAGCAACGTGTAATCAAATCCGTTGAAGCTCGGCACGAAGTACTTTCGCCGGTAGTGCGTGATATACTGGCCCAGCGACCGGCCCAGATCCAGCATCAGCATCTGGCCAAACAATCCCATCAGCCCATTGGCGGCGGGCGAGCCGGTCAACCCCCAACGGCGGGCGAACGTCGGGAGCACCTGCTTCAGCGCTCGCGACCGTATGGCGCTGTAGTTCTTGAACTTGGTCAGCTCGTCAAGCACGAGTACGTCGAACCCGAATTGCTTGAACCGTCGAACGTCGACACTGATCGACACCTTTTTGCCTTTCTTGATCTTCGTCGGCTGAAGCAACCAGTCCAGCCCTTCAGGGTTGATCAAATAGATGTCTACATCTTGCTTCAGCAGTTCATCCTTCTTTGGGCCGTGCAAGACGACGTGTGTCAGTCCGTTGAAGTCTGACCACTTCTTCAGCTCATTGGGCCAGGTCGAGTGGGATACCCGCAACGGAGCGACGACCAGCACCTTGTTGATCATCTTCTTTCGCTTGAGCAGCAGGATCGCCGCCAGCGTGATAGACGTCTTGCGCAGTCCTGGATCAAGGAACAGACCGGCGCACGCCTGGCTTATCAGGAACTTCACGGCCTTTTTCATGTACGGCAGCGGAACCCATGGCACGGGCGATGGCTTTAATGGCGAGGTGAGCTTGGTCATGAGTTTCTACCTTGTACCCGTTGCGCTTCAGGAAGCGGTGGACGTAAGCCTGGCGCTTCTTCAGCGATTCGCCGGGCTGCTTGAATTCAATGAGTAAAGGCCGGCCGCCGGGAATAAAAAAAATCCGGTCGGGCCAGCCCGTGTCGCCGCGGGGAGTGAACTTCAGTCCTTCCACTCCCCACAGCCGCTTGGCTTCCGCGACGACCCAGTCTTCCAGGTCGTACTCATCGCGGAAGACTAGAGCATCACCTGCCTTGTGACGAAGGGTCATTGAGGTAAACCTGATCGCCGGCCAGGGCATGGTTGACAGACCTCAGAAGCTTCATCGCATGAAACGCCTGGCTCTTGGCGTCGTCCAAAGCATTGTGGTAAGTCCCGACGCGCTCCAGACTGACACCCGGAACAAGATTCTTCAGCGTGCGATAGCAGCGGTTGTTGTAGAACCGCCACGCCGGCCTGGCACGCCAGGATGATGCATCGAACATCCCAGCGAGGATGGGTTGATCGAAATCCGAACCGTTGCCCCAAATCTTGAGCTCCTTCACCTCTATGCGTTGCGACTGGGCATGCGTAGCCAAATAACCGTTGACAGCGATGCATGCGTCATTGACTGTTATGGCTGATTTTTCTGCAGCCCGCAAGACTTCTTGAGCTTCAGGCGATTGCCGGCTCCACCATTGAACGGTGTCAGGATCTTCCCTGAGCCCAGACAGGCGCGAGTCGTCGCGGTTAACAACCAGGTACAGCTCAGAACCCAGAATGTCGGCGTGCGGCGTAAAGGCGACCATCCCGATTGATAGCACCGTGGCGCCAGCGCTCGTGCCCAGGGTCTCCAGGTCCAGCATGATGTTGTCGTACATGATTTGCTCCTTGGTCAGAACTTGCACGGGCCAGCGGGTTTGGATTGTTTATTCTTTCCCCAGCCGTACTCCATGCTCTTGTTGAAATAGCAACCGGGACAATACCAACCTGGCCGGGGAGAAAACTTCGCGTCGTTGAGCATCGCCCGTGTCCGCTTCGCCCATACTTTCTTCAGCCGAGGGATATCAGCACGGGTGTAAGTGACCGGATTGGGCGGGTAGGAGAATCCGGCGTCGATGTAGTACAGATCGGGAATGACGTACTCAGCGTGCGGGTAGACCAGCAAAGCAGCCAGCGCGTACAAGTCAAGCTGTTCTTGGTATTCCTCGCTGGAGTTCTCGCTGAACTTCCCGCTCTTCCAATCACGGATGCGGAATGTATTTTCATCCAGCCAGAACCCGACATCCAGCTTCACCCGCAGGACACACTTGACCCAATCATCCCAACGGGTCAGTGTCCACTCAGCTGTGAAGGCCCATGTGTCTTCGACGACAGGAGCCATGCCCTTGGTACCAAGCTTGAGCCTGGCTGCCCAGAGTTTCTTGATCTTGTCCAGTTCCTTTTTGGCTGGCTTCAGATCAGCGCTCAATGTTTTCTTCTCGCCTTTGATGTAAGCCTCGGCTTCATCGTGCATATCCGCACCGCGCTTCATGCCCGCATTGGGTGGCTCCTTCCGTTTCTCGAGGATCGTCAACTTCGCCTTGTACGGACACTGGTTATAAGCTGAGTACCGCGAGAACGACCATGCCTTGATCTTATTTGCCGTCATACATCACCTCTCCTTTTTTGTCGTAAGTTGTCATTGCCGCCCAGTTGTCTGCAGTCCAATCGCCCTCGGTCAGCATAGGGACATCAAACTCAATCCCTTCCATGACCTGGCGCTGGATTTCCATGGCCTGGCGCAGATCAGACCGCGGAACGCTCATGACAAGTTGGTCATGTACGTTCAACACGATGAACCAGATATCACGCTTACCATGTTTGACGATTTCAGCGTCGAGCCGGATGATCGCCTCTTTGGTGCAATCAGCAGCCGAACCCTGGATGAGGATATTCACGAGCTTGTAGTCGAACTTCAGCCACCGGCCTTTGAACAAGATCGGAGCTTCGCAGTAATACTCGCGGCCGCCCCACGTCCTGATTGGCATGTTGTTGTCGGCCCGCTGCCTCATGTCCTTGTACATTTCTTTCAGGCCGGGATACAGAAGCAAGATGGCGTCCTTCAAGGTCTTGGCTTCTGCAACCGTCATGTCGTTCTTGGCGGCGAGTTTACCAACGCCCATGCCATAAATCAAACCAAGATTTGTGTTCTTAACTGGCTTGCGCTCGTAGAACAATCCCACCTTCGCCAGCTCAGCCTTTGCGAAATCATGGAAGTCGATCCACGGCTCGTCATTGTATTTGATCATCAGTGACCCACCGTCGAAGTGGGCCAAGATACGTGGTTCCTGCTGCGAGTAATCCCGATCGCAGAAAACGTGACCAGCGAACGGGATGATGTACCCGCGGCACATAGGCAAGTCGGGCAATCCCTTCAACGGGCAGATCGGCAACGCCTTGGCTTTCTTCGGGTCGTCGACCTGGTGCCGCCAGAGCGGAGTGAATTCTTTGGGCATGTTCATGAACCAGGTTGCCGACAGCCGGCCAGTCCGGGTTCCGGCAGATGCATCGCCCTTTGGGGCCTTAACCTGGTTCCAAGTCGTATAGATTCGACCCGTAGGGCCAGACATCCGCGCCCAGGGCTCCATGAAGGTACCTAGACAGGTCTTCAAGGCTGCCCTATGGCGTAGCATAGTCAGAAGCTGGGCGTCGCTGACTGCGCCATGCAATGCCTCGTTGCTGGTAGCGACCCGGCCGCCCTCGGTTACGCCCAGATCATCCTCGTTGGCTAACCCGGCTTTGATCAATGCTTTGACGAGCTGAGGACCTGAGTCAAGGTTCAAATCGGCTGGCGCCTTGATTCGTTTGATGATCCACTTTCCAATCTGATCGAACCAGCGACGATGCGTAGTGATGTCTGCAGCGAGTCGCTTGGTTGCTATGGCAACGCCGACGCGTTCCATGCCCAGCAGGATCGGAAGCAGTTTCAATTCGCGTTCGTAAGCGCCGAGCATTCCGCGCTTCTTGATGCTTGACCAAAGCAAATCGAACAACGCCGCCGTGCGGTCAGTATCACCTATGGCATATGGGCCGGTAATGGTGCCGGGTGCGAACGCAACGAAGGCACCGGCATATGGATTCTTGCCGCCTTTGGCGGCTGTCAACTTGACGCCCTGGTTCATCAATGGCTGGTGAGCCAGAAGCCAATCGATAACCAAATCGCGCTCCTCAGGCGCCCAGTCAAGCAGTCGTTCAGCCGACGGCTTCAACCCGAGCTCACGCTGGTGAGGATCATCAAGGAATAGCAGCAGCATCGTGTCGTGAATCTGCCGCCATGGTGGCACGGGCAGCCCGAACTCGACTTCGGCGACATCGATGTCGAACTTGGCATTCTGGAATAGCAGACCATCCTTGTGCTTATATGCCTGGATCAGCGCGGCCTTGGCCTCAGGCCAGGTCGAGTTGTTTCCTTCAGGATGTCCCCAGCCGTAATACCGGCTCTTCTTTCCAGGGTACTTGATAGAAACGCCAACGGCCGGTGGTGGATACGCTGGCCGGTCTTCGATGGGTAAAGCCTCGAAGTCGATTGTGACTGGGTGGGGAGCCTTCATTGGTTGTCCCCAAACAACTCACGCTGTTCGCGGATAAACCGCAGTCGATTGTGACGGCTGCGAATGCGCTTCAGGAAGACACGGCGAGCGCGGCCCAGCATCTCGGCCTTCCAAAGTTTCTCGATGTCCGCCTCGGTCGTCTCTGGTGCCATGAGGACATCGTTCAAGGCGATCCAGGTCTTCAATGCTGGATTGGTAACAGGTTTCTTGGTTATCATGCTCAGACTCCAGAACCGGGCTCGAAATGAGCCCGGTATGTCGCAGGTGGAATCAATACTTCTTGCGAGCGTTGCCGGTGGCTGTCTTGGCAGCAGGTTTCTTGCTCGTCGCCTTACCGCCTTTCTTCGGCGCGGCTTCTTCCTGGTCGTCGGCAACCAGGCTGAACGGGACCATGATCAATTCTTCGGCTTCTTCGTGTCGCTTGATGATGGTACCGATCAACTCGGCCGGCAGTTCTTCGATGGCTTCGAACGTGACCAGGAACTGGCTCTTGGCATCGGGCACAACCTTGACTCGCGTGACGACGGCGAACGGCGGCCGGTTCAACGATCCCTTCAGCTGCTTAACGTAGCGGGCATATCCCTGAGCCGACATGACGGGCAGGTTGAGGAACGCTCCTTGCGCCTGCTCGTAATGCGATTCGTCTTCGATCATCTTGAACTCGCCCGACCGCTTGTCGAACGTGCCCGCCGGAATCACGATGAGCCGACGACGGTTGCCGCAAGCCTTGCCACGGCCCTTCACGGCTGAACCGAATTCGTTCATCAGGCAACCCTGGCACGTTGCATGCTGAGCCTGCCCAGCAGCGACGACCGATTCATGCGGCGCCATGGCGATGGCGTCCCGACCCAAGGCGAAACATGCCCGCGGCTGAGGCGTATCCGGGTCGTAGTCCGTATCGAAATACTCGTTCGCGAGAATGTGATCGAGGATGATCACGGCCATCTCGCTATTGGGCAATGCCTCGCCATCGAACGACAGCACGCCGGACTTCAGCGCGAACGACTTCATACCAGAGCCGGTATTTGCCTCGGTCGCTGCCGCCTGCTCCGCGTACTTGGCAAGCTGCTCATCCCACGCTGCCATGCTGGTTCCGGGTTTCTTGGTTGCCGTTGCCTTCTTCGCAGCGGGTTTCTTCTGTGTTGCCATGGGTATCTCTCCTAGCTAGTTGAACCGGCGGCCGCCGGCGGTAGAACATCGATATGGATCAAACCTTGTTGAGGGAAACCTTGATGATGTTGAAGGTCTCGACACCGGGCGGAATCTTGCCCTCGTCGAACATCGCCGTGAGTACCGACATGTCGATGGCTGGTGCTGCGATCAGGGCTCCCCACTTCTTCGGGTTCCGCTTGATTGCCTTCCACAGCGCGTCGCTGTCCTTGATCGTCGGAACAGGTGTCTTCGTGATCGTGACCCGGGCGATCTTGCCAGCAACGCCTGATGCATCGCCCTTGGGCAACGTATCAATCAGGTAGTTCTTGAGTGCCGTCTCGTCCTCGGCCAATTCCTTGACGGCCGTGTTCTCGCTCAACCGCTGGGCTTTCAGCTTGTACAGCAGGTCGGCGCAGGCGGCAAGGGACTTCGGAATCTTGAGCTTGGGGTGGACCCGCTTGGCGGGTTTCGCCGCGCTCAATGCTTTACCCTCAGAACCGAATCCTTAACTTCAGGAACCGGGTCACGCAGTTCCTTCGTCATCAACATTTTGAAGGCCAGATCGGCCAATTCATGAGTATCCATGGTGTATCTCCTCAGCGGTTGGGGTGAAAGAAAACTATTGATGCCTTGAACTGTTCGACCGCCTCAGCGGCGACATCCTTCGGCACGGGTGGCGGTTTAACCAATTTGTTGCCTGGCAGAAGCGACTTCGGCCAGATCAGCTTGCGACGGTTGTTCTTGTCGGTCTCAGCCAGGGATGCCAGCACAACCAAGGCAGCAAGCGTCGCCGTCGTCAGCCTGAATGTGTAATCAAGCTCGACCTTGCCCGACTTCCGTTTGATACTGACGAACATCACTGAATACCTGCTTCGCCATAGATGCACGCCCGCTCGACGATCTGGCTCAACTTTTTCGGGCTGAGCCGGCGGTCTGAATTGGATACATAGACGTACCAGATAGCGGCCCGTTCGATTTCACGAGCTTGCTCGCTGTACTCCGTCGCCACTAACTGCTCCAGCTGGAACGAAGTTATCCCTCGTTCCCTGGCTTCAGATACCCGGATAACCTGGTCGGCGACGATGCGGCACACCGGGCTTTCAGGAAACTGAGGCTGCTCGGCTGCCTTCGCCGACGAGCACCAGATGACTGCAATGACATATAGCGTCAGAGCCAGAAACAGCCATATGACAAAACGCGAAAACGACTTAGGTGATTTCATGGCACGAACTCCTCCAATGGAGTGGAATAAGGAAGCATCAGGGGATGCCGCGGGTCGCCGAGCTTGGTCAACCCAAAACACTTGAGCGGGCGATTGTGATCGTTCAACATCATGCGCTCCACTGCGATCGCCGTTCGCAGCCGCAAAACGGGCACGGCTTCAATTCGTCCATCACTCACCCTCCGGTATGCGTCGGTCGGTTGGCTCCTGCATGGCTGCGTCGATAATGCGGATAATGGCCTGCTCATCTTTTCCGTCACAGCTCACGCCGTCAGTGGTAAGGAATCCGTTGCGGCGAGGGTCAAGCCAGCAGATTCGATACTTTCCATGCATGCCTTTGTTGTTCTCGGAAACCAGATAGCGCCACCTCGCCGCATCCCTCTCCGCCGTCTCCAGCCGCTTCGCCATGTCGGTATAAAGGTCGGCGCGTACATATTGGATCTCTATGCCGCCGATTGATTCACTGCACCACGTAACGCCATCATCTCCGGGCCACAGTTCGTCCCGCTCGTCATTGCTTGCCGAGGTGTCGATTTGCAGCCAGATTATTTCCGGCGCAGTCTTGTCCAACTCGCCCGGCACCACCTCCGCCAAATCCGCCAGCATCTTGGTCATGGCTGCGGGTCCGCAATGGAGTAAGTGTCGTCAGGGTGACGAACGTAATAAGTTGGCGGACCAATCTTATCTTTCTCTGAATCCTCAATCTCTTTCAGGTAAAGGCTAAGGCGCTTCATAAGCACGGGGCGAAGGATTCGCTCCCATTCACTATCGAGCAGACCTTTTATTAACGGCATCACTTTTTCATATTTTGTCACTTCGCGTTCTCCTGTATGGCGGCGGTGAGTTTGTCGGCTTGCTCAACGTCAAACCTATGACCCTTTTGCAGGTACGCGATCACCTCCCGCACCGCATCCTCCAGATTGGTGGGTTGGGCTGGCAGGTTGGCCGCCCTGTGCGCCGCGCCCAGTTCGGAAGCTACTTGTGACGCCTTTGCCGCGTTAGGCTCACGCATAGCCATTTCCACGCGTTCCCGTGCTGTCTGCACCTTCCCCTCGTCCGCCTTGATGCGCTCGTCGATGGCGTCGGCCATTTCCGTGTGCCACTGCGCGCGAGCGTCCGGCTCCTTGAACGTACGCTCAAGCAATTTGATCTGCGCCGCATGCTTTCGATGCCAGTCCCGCACCTGCTCCAGCGTCATCTTGCTCATTTCCTGTTCCTCTCATAGGACTCAAGGGCGGCGCGGATGCCACGTTTTGCCAATGCAATATCTGCATCGCTCATACGGCCTTGGCGGTCTGGAAAATCTTCGGTGAACGTGTCACCCATAACCTTGAACGAAATCTCCACATCCTCATCACTCACCACGCCAGATCGCGCGGGGTGGGCCGGGATATAGTCGGCGAAGCACATAATGCGGTGCGCCCAATCATCCATTGCCTCGGGTGTGAACTCGGCATCGCCTTGCCGCTCAGCCTTGCACGCAGAAACCATTTCTTCGGCGATGCGCTTGATTGAATCGACGCAGCCGGCACCCATTACGGGTGGTTCGTCTTCATCACTACTTGTGACACGATCAACGAATGATTGTGGCATTGAGAAACCACCCACCGCCCCGCCATCGCCCTCGGTGTCGAGGATGGCGAGTAGTTCGTCATCGTCTAGTGACGTCCATTTTCCATCGTTGAATTTTTGCAGTCGATAAATACCCTTGCTTATTTCCAGCATGGGTAATGACTCACCGTCATGGATGATTTTTACCACCAACTCCCTCAGCTTGTCTTTCATGCCTGCTTCTCCTGTTCGTCGCGATAGCGCGTGGCGGCTTGCCACGCAAACCAGCGGCCGTTGACACGGAAATCGTTGTAACTGCCATCGGCGTTCTGCCGTAGATGCATCGGCTTGCTGCGCTGCTTACACGCCTTCCATCCTGCAGTCGTCTGCACCCACTGCTCGAAAGCTTCTCGGCTTGTACCAACCGTGGCAGCATGACTGCGAAGATCGAGACCATAAGTATCAATGACGGCCTTTATGCCGATTTCAATTGACGCGTCAAACTGACGGTTATTCGGATCGCCATCCATCCCGACCATCTCAGACAGCGCTGTAACCGAGGCGACTTTATAAAGGTGCACGTATTGCTGAAGATTCATGACGTTCTCCTCTGGCCTGAGCCATGACAGGTCTTGCACATCATAAGCAGGCTGCCGCCGAAGTTGCCCGGGATACTCCGCTTACCCGATCCGCCGCAGTCAGCGCATGGCTTCGGCAGCATCGCGTGACGGCGGGCCATGTCGTAGGCTGTCTTCATCTGATGGAAGGTAGTTGCCGACCCACCTGGCTTATCGGGGTGCGTGGCGCTCCTCTGAGCCCGCCACGCGGTTTCGACGTCCAGAACAGACGCAGTATCAGGGTCCAAGCCCAGCAGCGTGAAGGCGGCGCTCGTTCTCACTTGACCATCCTCGGCTTGTTGATGACTCGCGATGGGTAACTATCACGGCCGAAGTCCTTGATCGCCTTTAGCGGCTGAGCGCTGGCGCCAGGTGGCAACCATTGAATCCGGCCGCCCTGATCCAGGAAGTTGGCGATATCCCGCCCGGCGCTTGTCATTTGGGGTTCATCCTTTTGCGGGTAATCGTAATCACGACGTTTCCTTGACATGTCACGCTCTCCACAAGAATGAACGGTGCTGAGAACGAGCAGCCAAGACTTCATCGTCAGTGCGGACAGGTCGGCGGGCCTGAGCCGCCCGAGCGCGCTCCAGCTTCTTGCGGGCACGCTTCAGTTGATCGGGTGTCGGGTTAGGCATTGACTTAGCCATCAGGTCAATTCTCCGGTGGTGTGTAATCAAGAAAACTGTCCTCGACTTCACCAAGTAAATCGTTGATGAATGGAATCAGGTCGCGGACAACGATCGGCAGACAGCACGGCTCGACGGTGCCGCTGGTCTTGGGCATCGCCAATTCGTTCGCCAGGTTCTTGCGGGCTCGCTCAGCTTGGGGAACCGTAGGGGCGAAACGAATGTAGCCACCGACTGTGACGCGGTAGACGTTTGCCATGGATTTGGTACTCAGCCAGGAAGAAAAAAGCCCGCAATGTCAAGGGGTGAACATTGCGGGCAAGGGCCACTGCCAGCGGCCTCGGAGATGTTCATGCGTAAAGGTCAGAACTACAACGCGGCCCTGGCGCGACGGTCTACATGGCGAGCTCCTGCAGGTTAAAGAAAGAGGTGGTCTGATCGTAGGCTGACGGGTCTTTTCTGTAAACGTGGAGTTTTAATATCCGGCTCGCCGAGCCTTCCCGCCTTTGGTCGATGCATCCAGGTGCGCGACGACTTCCACCGGCGTAGCCTTGGCCCATCGCTCGGGGTTCCTGAGGATGTAATAGCGGTCTTGCCCGGCCTTCGTCTTGATAGGCCTGCCGTCCAGAACCTGGATCGCTCCAGCGCGCCTCAACTCGCGCCCCAGCCCGTTCGCCGTCGTCCCGGTCCTGCCCGTCGGGTCGTACAGCATCAACAGGTCTTTGTTGGTGAACAAATCCTTTTGGATGGCTATCTCGCCGACCTTCAGCGCGACATCCGGTGATTCGAGCAAGTGCCGCGTCCATGAGCCCAGGTCCGAACGAACGTCGGCGATCATCCGCTCCTTCGCATTGGTATTGAGCGCCGGTGCATTCGGGTTGAAGTCGCCGAGGTCCAGGTTCATGAGGTAATCGAAGACCGCCGATGCACCGCCCGATGCAAGCCAGAGTCCGTATTCCATGTAGAACTCCTCAGGCAACGGAGCCACCATCACTTCATGGATGAAAAATCGCCGGTCGTCGTCTTCAAGAAAAAACGAGTCGGCGTGATTGGAGGTGAACAGGTAGTTGATGCAGTCGCGCACCTCGTAGCTGGGCACGTACTTCGGATTGACCCGGTTCATCTTCTGAGTAATCAGCTTCTTCAGGATGTCGTTATCCTGGCGCTTGTTCGACCCGGTAACATCGTCACCCATCACGAATTGCCGGTTCTCAGCCCACTCGTTGAAATTCGTATGCAGGTCGTCCTGCTTGATTTCCGTGAAGTTGACACCGTATATCTCAGCCATGGTGTAACCGACCAGCGATTTACCCGTGCCGTGCCGACGACCGTGGATGACAGCGGATGAAAACACCTTGGACCCTGGATACTGCAGCGGGTAGGCGAGCCATCGCTCGAACCATTGCCTGGTTGCCTTGTTGGTTCCGGTGAACAGGTGGTCGAGCAGTTTGCGGAATGGGGTGACGTCGCCCTTGACTGGCTTGCATCCCCAACCTGCCCACGTGTTGTATCCCACGAGCCCGTTCTCGGTCACCAGGCGGCTGCCGCCAGGCGCGTATGTAATCCTGTGTACCTCAGCCCGCAATGGCCACTTCATCCACTCAGCGCCGGCACTGACCCGCTTGTAACGAACCAGGCCCTCGGCCGTGAGTTCTTTGATGCTGGTCGTCAGCGGAGCCGCGAGATGCGACTTCAATGCATCCGGCTTATGCTTGGCCTGAGTCACCTTGTCGATCAAGAGACCTGGATTTGCCACGTAGACATAGCGCTCGTTCAACTCGAACAAGGATTTCGTCAGACCCAGCGCATCGGCGTCATGCAAGAGCGCCGTGAATTCAGCTTCAGCGCTGGCGCTGGCGCCATGGAACACGAGGAAGTCATCGAGGCCGACCTTGGTATCTGGGCCGAGGACTTCAGGCAGCCAGGCAAGGTAGACGAAGGCACCGCGTCGCTCCAGTTCGACTGCCAGCTGGCGCAGCGCAGCAACGACACCTTCCTTCGTGCTGAGGTCAGAATCGAACACGATGTATACGTTGCGCCGGCGCCAGTCGAAATCTTCGAGCGCGGGCAGCAGGTCCATGCCGTATTTGCTGCAACGGAAGTTCCATACACCACCGAGGCCCATGACGGGGAACCCGGCCTTGACGCCCGCGGCAGCCTTGAGTTCGCCCTCCGTGATAATAAGACTGATGTCTGTGTCGGGCAGCGCATCAGCCCAGTTGTACGTGCGCGGGAGATACAGGCAAGGCAGCGAGCCAGGTAATTGAACATAGCGCCGGTCTTTCGACCGGTCGGCGATCGCGGCGAACTCGATAGTTGAACCGAGATACCTCAGCCGGTAGAAAGGATCAGACGCCGGCCAATCCGCCATGGGTTTTCCCCATGCGTCGAAGTAGTTGAGGCGCAGTGCGGGCTTTGCGTCGAAACTGAAATTCAATGCAGCGGTATCGGCTGGCACCACGGGCTCGATACCCAATGCGATGGCGTCGCCCTGGTCGAGCCCGGACAGTGCCAGCTTCTCAAGAAACAGGTCCATGGTGACAGGGTCAACAGGCGCCGCAACTTTGCGTGATTTCATAATTGTGCTCGATGACATCGCCAGTGGAACGATGCTATTGGTTAACCCGGCTCCTCAGCACGAAGCCACTCCGGGTCTTGCGCTTACTCAGCAAAGCGAAAGGCGCCACCCCGGCCATACCTTGGCTGAGGAGGTGCGCAAACTACGGCGGCCCAATGGGTGGCAGCTTACGCGACCGGGGTGGCAGACGAATCGTACTAAAACGAAAAATTGGAAGATACGTGGATGCTCAGTAGCGAAGTCGGCCGTCAGGAAAATGAGTATAGCGACGAAGTGCCTCATCGAGTTGATCGAACGACTTGACACCTGAGACTTCCACCTTGTCGGCGTCTGACCGGAAAAACGACACTTGCCCATGAGGGAAGTGTTTGTGTTTGATAATGCTTGAGTAACCTGATTTCGATTGCTCTGCCGTCATCAGCCGCAGGTCGATCGTTCGCACTGTGACACCACAGAACTTGGCGAGCTGGTTGCGCGACGCAGCGAAGCGCCCGAGCTCATTCATGTTTTCGATCGTGCCGATGTCGACGATCAGGTCGACGACGTCGTAGGCAGTGACGTGGCGCTTGGACGCGACTGGATTATTCCACTCCGGTCGACGACCAACGAGAAACTTGTTTTCGCTCAGCGACGAACCGCAGGCTTTGAGGACCGTATCGAACTCACTGCCCAGCGACGCACGCTGCTGATGCGGAATCGCGTTGCTGAGCTTTGCGAGGGCGAGAATCAGAGTTGGATCGAGCTTTGACATGGAAGGCTCCAGGTAAGGAAGTCGCGCGGATCGTACGACCCAGGCGGATAATTGAGGAACGTGTAATTTCATGTGAGGCTGAAGAAACGGGATAAGACTGGGGATTCTGAGGGACCAAGCGCGCTGTTACAGAAAAGCAGGATACAGGGGCTAACTTCTTTCTATCTCTTCCTTTCTTCTTCCTTATATTTATTATAAAGAAGATTAAGCTTAAAGAGAAAGAGTTAGGGGGTGTATCTGTCTTTTCTGTATCGGCGCTTGATTTCGCCAGTTTAGTCCTCCACATGTCAGTGGAAAAAACTTCGGTCTAAGATCTCCGCCGATATCGATGATTCGCCCCCATGAGCACAGCGCGGTGAGTCACAGGCTGAAAATTACCAATCACATCTGGAGTTGACATGTCGCCCATTGAACTTGGTGTCCAGATAATCAACGACACATTATCAAACCATCTCCCATTCACACTTGACTCCCGCGCCGCACGCATTCAACTGCTCAGCACAGGATTGCAGGAATCAGGATTCACCCGCCGGGTGCAAATGGGTGGCGGCCCAGCTCACAGCTTCTGGCAGATCGAAGGCGGCTCGATGTCTGGCATCGCCAACATCTTCACTCACCCCCACGCCCTGGCCATCCTTCAAGACGTCTGTGCGAAGTACGCCATACCGTGTACGCGTTTGGATGTCTATACGGTGATCGCGGCAAACGACTTGCTCGGCTGCGTCGTCGCTCGGCTCATATACCTGTGCAATCCCGACCCGTTTCCAGCACCTGGAGATGAACAAGCTGCCTGGCACTACTACTTGGGCACGTGGCATCCAGGTCGCCCGCGCGTTGATTCATGGGCAACGAACTACGCGGCTGCACTTCAGGCGTTCCCTGTATGAGCAATCCCGTCGACTTCTGGATGGGACTTAGCACCAGGTTGAGCGCTGCCGCTGCCGGGTTGGCTGGTGGCATTGTCTCCTTGGCGTTCATTCAATCGCTGACCCTGCTTCAGGCGGCAACCTCAGTCGTCGTTGGTATGCTTACGGCGTATTACCTCACACCCGCCGTCATCTTCGGCCTCGGTCTCGATGCACACCTGCAGAATGCGATCGCCTTCGTCATCGGACTCAGCGCATTGAGTATCCTGCCGACGATCAAACAAGCCACGATCCTCTGGGCACGGCACATAACGCGCGAACCTCCAGAGCCACCCAACAAAGGCAAAGGAGAAAGCCCATGAACTATGAAGGATTCATTAACCTGGTCGACATCGTTTTCCTCGTCATCATCCTGGTCTGCGGATTCGACGAGGTCCGCCTGGTCAACGGAATGCACAACCCGATCAGAGCCACGGCATTCGGATTCATCACGCTCGGCGCGTTCGGCTGGATCAGCGCGGACATCTACGGCGCGACATTGCATTGGTACATGATCTTGCTGCATGGCGGATTCGCCGTCGCTGCCATGATCCTCGCGCGTACGCACTACGCTCGCCGCCGGTCGACCGACAACCCATTCCGTCACCCGATCCAACGTCAATGGAGAAACCGCAAATGATCAACTCGATTGTCGGCGCCATCATCAGCTGGCTGTTCAGTTTCCTCCAGGCCGAGCACCAGAAGAAGGTCGTGGAAAAGGCCATTGTCACCATGAACCAGGGCGGCGTGCTCGCTACCCACCAAGCGGAGCAAACAGATGTCCAAATCCAAGCTGATCGTCAACAGAACCAGGCAGCATCGGATCGCGTGGCTTCTCTCGGGCCTGATGCTCGCGGCCACGGTGGTAGCCTGCTCGAACAATCCGCCGCTGCCCAGCGCAGCGTCGACGCGGCTAACAATCAACTGCCACGAGCATGAACCCGATGAATTTCTTCCGCCGGTTCCTCAGCCGAATCCACTCGTCGACGCCGATCCCGGTGGTGACTACGCCCGCGCCGTTGCAATCATCGATGCCCTGCGTGCCTACGCCGGACAGCAGAACGTCTACATCACTCGAGCCGCTGGTGCCCTCCAGCTCGAACGTGAGAAACGCCACGGCACCGCAACCTGCCTCGATTCACTCCGAGCCCAAGGGCTCATCTACTGACCTGGAGTCAATGCTCATGCAAATCTTCGCCCTGATCCTCAGCTTCATCACCCAACTCCCCGGCATCATCAAGCTCATCGACCAGGTCGTGCTGAGTGTCGAGGCAGCGTTCCCGACGGCCACCGGCAGCCAGAAGCTCGCAGCTGCAACGGCCAAGGTCAACACGATCCTCGGAGCGGCCGTGACCGACTCGCAGGCGCTCAGCAGTTTGACGACCGTCGTCACGCCACTGATCAACGCATCCGTCGCGGCGTTCAATGCAGCGGGAACATTCGCCAAACCTGCAGTGGGTTCTGCGCCGGCGCCGACTGCCTGATACCTGGTCGACAGCAATGCATCTAAGTGACCCTGACGATCAGGGTCACTTTGCTCAAGGAGAGACGTGATGAATACCAAGTATCAATGGCAACTGAAACCGCTCGTCGTGTGCGTCTGCCTGGCGCTATACGGCACTCCCATTCCTCTGGTTCTTCGCCCACACTGATCATGCCTGCCCGCATCAAACCAGCCGTGAAGAAAAAGGCGCCAGCCAAGAAGCCGGCGGCTGAGGTCGTCGTGCGCAAGCCGATCCTGAAGCCGGGCACGAAGGTCCAGCGCAAAATGTTGGCGAACGAAGGCATCGACATCGTCAAGCGCAAACGTGGCCGGCCGCCAGGTTCAAAGAACCAGCGCGCTGAGGAGTTGCTTGAAGTCATCGAGACGGAAGGCCTCACGCCGCTGGAGTACATGCTTGTCGAGATGCGCAACTCCAAGAATGACAAATCGACGCGGCTGAGTGCCGCGCGCGATGCTGCGCCATACCTGCATCCGCGGCTGTCCAGCATCATGCACCGTGGTGACCCCAAGGCTCCGCTGCTCCCGTCTGAAATCACGCCGGACGAGTTCGAAACAGCAGCCAGGAAGTTGCTCAATGAGATCTGAGCTTCGCCGCGAATACACTCCGCATGAACAGTTCACTGCTGGTGTGCTGGCTCGCGAGGACTTGTACTTCTTCAGCCGGTGGATGTTCCTGCAGCGCTATGGGTTCGCGTGGGTAGGAGCTGACCACCACTCCATCATCTGCAATGCATTGATGCGGGTATACCGTGGTGAGACTCAATTTCTCATCATCAACATCCCGCCGCGGTACAGCAAGACTGAGCTGGCAGTCGTCAACTTCGTTTCCTGGTGCTTGGGCAAGGTACCCGACAGCGAGTGGATTCTGCCCAGTTATGTCTCAGCCCTGGCCACGAAGAACAGTTACGCTATCCGCGAACTGTGTAAGCACGAAGCGTACGAGGCCATCTTTCCCGATGTCATCATCTCCAGTGACTCGTCAGCGAAGGGCGACTGGGGAACAACTCAAGGCGGTCGTGTCTACGCGCCTGGTGTCGGCGGCCCGACGACCGGTATGGGCGCAGGCAAGATGCGCGACGGGTTCGGTGGCGCGATCATTATCGATGACCCACACAAAGCCGATGAAGCACGATCTGATGTCATGTTGGCGAATGCAATCAGCTGGTATCACGACACGCTCCAGTCGCGCCGCAACAATCCGAAGACACCGATCATCCTGATCATGCAGCGACTGAATGAAGACGACCTGTCGGGTCACTTCCTTGGTGGCGGCACGGGCGACAAGTGGGAACATCTATGCCTGCCAGCGATCAAAGCCGACGGCACGGCGCTGTGGCCCTGGAAACACAAGATTGAAGAACTCCGCACCATGGAGAAGGCTCGTCCCTTCATGTTTGCCGGTCAGTACATGCAGACACCGAGCTCAGCTCAGGGTCTCGTATTCAAGCCCGACAACATTGGCATCCTGCCCGCCATGCCACTCGAGCGGATCAAGTGGGTGCGTGGTTGGGACTTCGCCAGCAGTGTCCCGGAGAAGGGCAAGACTGACCCCGATTGGACCGTCGGCGTACGTATAGGCGAGCGACCGAACGGCCGGTATGTCATCGCTGACGTCGCCCGCGACCAGGGAACCCCCGACACCGTCGAAACAATGCTGAAGGCGACGACCAAGCGTGATGGTACAGGCGTCAAGGTCGATCTTCCGCAGGACCCAGGCCAGGCAGGCAAGTCGCAGATCCTCGGGTTCACCAAGCTGCTCAAGGGATATCGCGTGTCATCGTCCCCGGAATCAGGTGACAAGATCACGCGGGCTGAGCCGTTCGCTGCTCAGGTCAATGTCGGCAACGTGGACATGATCGCCGGCGAGTGGAACGACGCTTATGTTCATGAGTTGCGAGTCTTCCCGAATGGCAAGAAGGACGACCAGGTCGACGCCAGTTCACGGGCCTTCAACAAACTGACTGAGTCGCCGGCACAAATGCACATCAGCGACGCTCTTCTCAGGAAAACAAGCAAATGAAAAAATTCTTCGCATGGTTGTCCAGGCTTTGGGTCAGCTCGCCACCTGCTGCAGACGCTGCGCCAGCAAAGAAGCCTCAGAAGCGGCGCCGGATTCCGTGGGATAGATTGATATCCCTGGCAGCGCCGAAACTCACTGCGGCGCCTCAGTTGAAGCTAGCGCCGGCCAAACCGATGAAGGGTGTCATACCCGAATCAGCCTTGAAGGAAGTCCTGGCCTGCGACGCTACGCCGTACGACCAGTTCAATTCATCGGGGATGAGCCAATATGCATTCCCTGGCTACGCCTACCTGGCTGAGCTGGCCCAGGTTCCTGAATATCGCCGGCCAGGTGAAGTCATCGCTGAGGAAATGACACGGGAGGGCATCGACTTCCGCAGCACGGGCGATGATAACAAGAACGACAAAATCGCGAAGATTGAAGCGTGGTTCACGAAGCACAAGGTCATGTCGATCATGCGCGAGGCGCTGGAGCGCGATGCATGGTTCGGGCGCTGCCAGGTTTATCTTGATGTCATGATGCCGAACAGCAAGGCTCTGGCTTACGACGACCCAAAGGAGTTGAATACTCCGCTGTCGCTGTCTGACAAGAAGATTACCAAAGATTCCTTTGTCGGTTTGCGACTGATCGAGCCCACCTGGAGTTATCCCGGCGTCTACAACAGTATCAACCCGCTCGCCGCCGATTATTACAAGCCGCAAAGTTGGTACGTGATGGGCAGCGTCGTCGACAGCTCGCGCTTGCTGATGATCTGCAGCAACCCGGTGCCTCAGCTTCTCAAGTCAGCATACAGTTTCGGTGGTGTCTCGCTGTCTCAGCTGGCGCAGCCTTACGTGAACAACTGGCTACGCACGCGCCAGGCAGTCAGCAACATGGTGCACAGTTACAGCACGTCAGGTCTCAAGACTGACATGGCATCGCTGCTTCAATCGCCGGATGGCGACGACGGTGGCCAGGATGATGTCATCAAGCGAGCCCAGCTGTTCGCCAACATGAAAGACAACTCAAGTCTGATGCTGGTCGACCAGGCGACTGAGGAGTTCTTCCAGTTCAACGCCAGTATTGCCGGCCTGGACAAGCTGCAGGCTCAGAGCCAGGAACACATGAGCGCGGTAACACTGATTCCGCTCATCAAGTTGTTCGGTGTTACACCGTCCGGGCTGAACGCAAACAGCGACGGTGAAATCCGTGTGTTCTACGATCGCATAGCAGCGCGCCAGGAGAAGGACCTGCGTGGCCCGCTCCAGATGATTTTGAAGGTCGCCCAGCTCGATCTGTTTGGCAAGATCGATGAAGCCATCACCTTCGTCTTCAAACCGCTCTATCAACTGTCGGCGACTGAGGAAGCTGCAGTGCGCAAGACGGATGCCGACACCGCAGCTGTATTGATCAACGTTGCCGTGATTTCACCACTTGAAGAACGCGAACGTTTGTCGAAAGACCCGGATAGCCTTTATTCGGGGCTTGATATCAGCACAGGACCAGACGACGATGAGAACCCCGACGCAAATCCAGAACGTGCTCCGGAAGAAGAGGGTGAGCCAACCAACCGATCAGACACAAGATCGGTTGCCGCGGACCATTCCAAACATCGGCATTGAAGCCTGGTATCGTCGCCGGATCATTGACGAAATAGCTGCCATGAGAAAATCCGTTTTCTATTGGTTGACTGCTGCATATCGCGGCACGGGCCTGGCTGATGATGCACTGCCTAGCAATGAAATGCAGGACGCTTTGCGCAAACTCACTACCAAGTGGGAAGGCAGTTTCCAGCGCATGGGAGTCTGGCTCGCCCATTCTTTCGCTTCTGGTGTAGAATCCTACTCGGACAAAAGGCTTAATGCGGCATTGCGCGATCGAGGCATGACGGTTAAGTTCATTCAGACTGAGGAAACACGCGACGCGCTTCAAGCAGTGATCAACGAGAATATCGGGCTTATCAAAAGTATCCCCGAGCAGTGCCTCTCAGAAGTTCAAGGGTTGGTAATGCGATCAGTCGCCCGCGGGCGCGATCTGGGCTCATTGACGCAGGACTTGGAGAAACGCTTCAAGATCACTCGTCGCCGCGCGGCATTCATTGCCCGCGATCAGAACAACAAAGCCACGAGTGTGATGGCTGCTGCCCGTCAGCAGCAACTGGGAATTGATGAAGGCGTATGGAAGCACAGCCATGCGGGTAAGACTCCGCGACCGAGCCATGTGGAAGCTGATGGAAAGCGATTCAAATTGAATAAGGGCATGTACCTGGATGGCAAATGGGTCATGCCTGGCGAAGAACCAAACTGTCGTTGCACATGGGAGCCAGTTCTTCCGAGTCTGGAGAGTGAACAATGAATGGCAACGGTAATACTTGATATGCCCATCAAATCATGCAAGCTGCCAGGCGGCAAGGACGGGTTCCAGTGGGGCGACCACGGGACCTGCTATGCTGACCGCTCCAAGGCTGAAGCGCAGGCCGCTGCAGCCCACGCAAACGGGTTCGTAGGGGATTCTGGCGAGATGGCGGCAGGTATCGCGCTGATTCGTGACGGATCGGTTCTCTTGATGCAGCGCTCGGTAAGCAGTACGTACGGTGGTCTCTGGAGTTTGCCGGGTGGCAAGGTCGAGGAAGGTGAGCAACCTGATGACGCCGCGTGTCGTGAGTTGTACGAAGAGACGGGCATCTCGATCGAACCCGGCGACCTGCGCTACCTGAGCACTGACCCGGAAGGTGAGATGGACTTCTTGGCTTTCATTGCTCCGGCGCCAGCATCGGCCAATGTCGAAATCGACCAAGAGCATGGGTCGTTCGGCTGGTTCCCGCTGAATGCCTTGCCTCAGCCGTTGCACCCGAGCCTGGTCAAGAGTCTGGGCTCAGGCCTGTTGCACGCCGGTGTCATGGCGCAGGACATCGAGACCTGTGCGATGGATCGCGACTCAGTCCGCGAGTACGACAAGGTCGGTCGCCTGCGTGTCGAGATGTCCAACATCAGCAAGGCGAACGTCTGTGATTACTACGGGCGTGAGATTCCACACTACAAAGAACTTGGGCTGAACCCCGACAAGATCTACAAGTTGCTGCGCGACCCGGTGGAACTGGCCAAGGCAGCACCGACGTTCAACGGTATTCAGCTTCTGTACACGCATACGCCTGTGAGTGCAGCCGACCCGAAGAAAGAATACGTGGTCGGCTGCACGGGCAGCGATGCCGTGTTCAACCCGCCTTACCTGCAAAACTCGTTGGTCTTCTGGGACAACGCCGCGATCGCGGCGATCGAGACCTTCGAGATGAATCAATTGTCTTCGTCGTATCACTACGATGCGGACATGACGCCCGGCGACTATGAAGGTGTGGCCTACGACGGCCGCATGATAAATATCGTCGGCAACCACGTCGCCCTCGTAAAGGTGGGCCGTGCTGGCGCTGACGTTGTTGTCGGCGATTCTCAACCCCTGGAGCATAGCAACATGACCAAAAAGACAAGTGCCAAGGCGGTCGCCCAGCGCGCCGCCCTCGGAACCTATCTGAGGCCTGCACTGGCCAACGATTCGGCACCGATTCCGTATGACCGACTGCTGAAGGCCAACGCTTCGCCGTTGGTGACGGCGCGTGCCACCGCTGCACACTACAGAACCAAGTTCGAAGTCAACCCGAAGGAGCTGGCCAACATCCTGCAGCTGGCGGCCGATGAAGCCCCCGACGACGATGCCGAGGACGAGGAAGAGGAGACTGAGGAAGAGCGGAAGGAACGCGAAGCCAAGGAAATGGCGGCCAAGGACAAGAAGGCCAAGGACGAAGCTGATCCGAAAAAGCCGGTCGATCGTTCGCTCGGCAAGGACAAGGACAAGGAAGAAGATGACGACGACAAGGACAAGGACAAGGAAGACCGTGCTGCAGCCGATGCTGCTCTCGTGAAGCGGATGCAGAACGACTTCAAGGCACTGCGCCAGGCCGAACGCGATGTCGCTCCACTCGTCGGCGAAGTCGCCGCCATGGACAGCGCCGAAGAAGTCTACCGCTACGCCCTGGGTCAGGTCGGCGTTCCGCACAAGGGTGTTCATGCCAGTGCACTCGGTACGCTCGTCGGCATGGCCCGCGCTCAGGCCAAGGCTCCCACACTCCGGGCTGTCCCGGCCATGGATTCCGATGCGCGTTCGGAGTTCTCCACCAAGTACGCTGGCGCCAGCCAGATCAAGAGGATCTGAACATGAGCTTTCAGAAGACAGTCAATATCACTCCGGCGCCGGCCATCGAAGGTGATTTCGCTTCGGCGAATCCGCGCGCCAGCGCATGTGCCGGTCCTGGCGAGCTGGTTGCCGATGCAGCTGGCGTCACGGTCGGCCGTTTCGCATGGTCCGACACCAACGGGCTCGTGCTGAACTCCGGTTCAGGCGTCCCGACCGGTTTCGTGCACCGCGACATGCAGGCGCTCATCACGACCTGGTTGGGCGAAGCGTCCATGCTGATCCCACAGGGCCAGCCCGTCACGCTGATGGCTCAGGGCGACTTCTGGGCGCGCTCCGGCAATGCGGCCGTTGGCAAGCAGAAGGTCTTTGCCAACCTGGCCGATGGCACCGTTCTGTGCGATACGGCAGGCGCCACCGTCGGTGCAACGGCGTTCACTGCCAGTATCGCGGCAAGCGTAGGTGGCGCGCTCAGCGTCATGAGCGTTTCCGCTGTCTCTTCCGGTACGCTCGTTGTGGGCCAGGAAGTTTCCGGCGCCAGCGTTGCACCCGGTACGACCCTCGTTGCGCTGCTGTCCGGCGTCGCAACTGGTGTCGGCACATGGAGCGTCAGTGTCGACCAAGTCGTCGCCAGCGAAGCCATGACAACCGCCGGCTACGTCGAGACAAAATGGTCCGTGCCCGCAGGTTTCTCTTGCGGTGCCGGTGAACTCGTCAAGATCACTTCCTGGAACTGATTACCATGGACCACATCGAAGAACTGCACATCCTGGCCCAGGATTACGGTATCCAGTTCGTGGATACACGTATCGAGGGCTATCTCGACCGAGCGAAGTTCGGTGGCAATTTCGGCCTCGCAGCCGACGCGCAGCCGACGCTCATCTCCACCAGTAATGCCGGTATCCCGGCCTACCTGGCCAACTACCTCGACCCGAAGCTCATCGCTGTCTTGGTCTCGCCGATGAAGGCAGCCAAGATCATCGGCGAGACCAAGAAGGGCGATTGGACCACCCTCACGGCTCAGTTCCCGATCGTCGAATCGACGGGCGAAGTGTCGTCCTACGGCGATTACAGCAACAACGGTCAGTCGTCCGTCAATGTCAACTGGGTGCCACGTCAGTCGTACCACTTCCAGACCGTCACCAACTGGGGCGAGCGGGAGCTGGATATCGCCGGCGAAGCACGCATCGACTACGCCGCACGACTCAACATCAGTTCGGCACTGACCATCAACAAGGCAGCGAACAAGATCGCTTTCTTCGGCGTGGCCGGCCTGCAGAACTATGGCCTGCTGAACGATCCCGATCTGCCGACACCGATCAGCCCAGCGCCGACCGGTACGGGCTCCAGCGTCCTCTGGAGTACCAAGACGGCCGACCTGATCTATGCCGATGTCTTGGCTCTGTTCACGCAGCTGATGAACCAGGCGAACGGCACGATCGACCAGGAGCAGAGCATGAAGCTCGTCCTGTCGCCGACCCTCAGCACCAACCTCAACAAGACCAACCTGTACAACGTCAACGTCACCGACCAGATCAAGAAGAACTTTCCGAACCTGGTTATCGAGACGGCGGTGGAGTACGACACGGCAGGCGGCCAGCTGATGCAGCTGATTGCCACGGAAGTCGAAGGGCAGGAGACGGCGACTTCGTGCTTCACCGAAAAGATGCGCGCTCACCCGGTCAAGGTTGGCCTGTCCAGCTTCAAGCAGAAGAAGTCGGCTGGCAGCTGGGGCTCGATCATCTTCCGGCCGTTCCTGATCGCCGGCATGTTGGGGATGTAATCCGGCTATACCTGAACGCACATGCGTCATCACAAGCGCCCACTCACACGGGTGGGCGCTTTACTCGAGAAAGGAGCAATTCATGTCAAAGCAATCAGTACAGATGCAGACTCGCCAGGGCAACCAGCCTCAACCGAACCCCGTCGTCAAAGACCCGTCCGGTTCCAAGGTTCTGGTCGGTTGCAAACTGCCGCAGGGTCTTCATCTTCACCTCGGCGAAGCCCGTGTTACGCTGAACGGCACGAACAGTGCACGTATCATTGGCGGTTACGGGTTGACCGAAGTCGACGCTTCCTTCATGGAGACGTGGCTCAAGAACCACGCGGATACCCGCGCAGTCAAGAACGGTTTCATCTTCGTACAGAGCAAGTTGAACGACGCTGAAGCAGAAGCGCGGGACAACACCGAGAACAAAAACGGGTTCGAAGGCGTGAATCCGAAGGAACCGGTCAAAGGTACCAAGGGCATCACCAAGATAAAAGAAAATGGTGATACTGACAACGACAACGACAAAGAGGACTGATCCATGACCACAGGTGTCGTTACTTTCGTGACTGCGGATTTCATCATCCGCTACCCGGAATTCACTGCGATACAAGCAGCACTGCCGTCGTACTTCGGCGAGGCGACCCTGTACCTGGACAATTCTGTCAATAGCCGTGTCGTCAATGTCGAGACGCGGCTGCCTCTTTTGTGGATGCTGACTGCTCATATCGCCGCCTTGAATGGTGGGGTGAATGGGCAGGCAGCAACCCCATTAGTCGGAAGGATCAGCACTGCCAGCGAAGGCTCAGTATCCGTCGCTGCCGAAATGCCTGGTGCTGACGCGAGTTCGGCTTGGTTCATGCAAACCAAATATGGCGCGGCATACTGGCAAGCGACGACTCGCTTTCGCCGGATGCGTTATGTCTTGGCTTGCAATCCTCAGGCCGGAGCTCCGGCTCCATTCCCGCAAAGGCAGCAGTGATGACTGACGGGCTCAAAGGCGGTCAGAAGCTTCAGGCCTACCTGGACGGGCTTCTCAAGCGCGTGAGCACGGCTCAGGCGGTACGTGTCGGGTTCCTTGAAGGGTCGACTTACCCGGATGGCACGCCGACTGCCAAGGTGGCTGCTGCTCAGGAGTTCGGTGCAACGATCGAAATGCCTGCACGGCAACAGACCATCTACCGCAAAGTTGACAAGTCTGGAGAGTTCCTCAAAAATGGTCGGTTCGTTACCGCAGCCAAATCGAACTTCGCAACTACGCACGAAGTGGAAGCTTACACAATTACGATCCCGGCTCGCCCATACTTCAGACGGATGATTGCCGCGAAGTCCAACGAGTGGGGCGCAGCAAGTGGGCGATACCTCGTGGCTTCTCAGTTTGATGCTGCGAAAGCGTTGGCGCTGATGGGCGAATTGATCCGCGGGCAATTGCAAGGTTCAATTCGTGAGCTAACTGACCCACCGTTGGCCGCCAGTACGATCAAGGCGAAAGGATTTGCCAAACCTTTGATTGCCTCAGGGCATATGCTCAATAGCGTCGATTACGAGGTCACGGAGAAACTTGATGGACCTGCATAATATCGTCTCAGGTGCTATCGGTACGATCAATCCGTTCATCTCGGCTGAGGTCTACCAATCGAGTGGATATACCACCGCAGGTGATGGCAGTCGTACGCCGACCTATGCGGCAGTGGTAGATTTGCAAATTCAAAAGCAAGAGTTGTCATTCAAGGAACTGAAGCAGATTGAAGGGCTCAATCTGCAAGGGATTTTCTGCACGGTTTACCTGGAGGGTCAGATCTTCGGTGTTGATCGCGGGACAGCGAAGGGCGGAGACAAGTTCGTCTTCAATTCTCAAACCTGGTTAGTCGTTGCCGTGCCCGAGCAATGGCCTGACTGGTGCAAAGTAATTTTGTGCTTGCAGGTAACTTCATGACCGCTCCGACGATTTCGATTACTGACGTTCAACTGCGGACTGCCGTACGGAGTTTCTTGCTCCCGTTGATACCTGCTGGTTGGGAAGTCATCAGGTCCCAAGACAATCGAGTTCCCATGCCCGCTGGTAATTTCGTTGAGATATTGATTGCGACGACGAAGGCTCTTTCGACCAACAAGACAGCCTACACAGATCCAGGTTCCAACCCGGGCGTGCAAGGAAACACTGCCAGCATGGAGGCACGTATACAACTGGATTTCTATGGCGCGGCCGCACCGGACGTGGCCCAGACAGTGAGTCGACTGATCCGCACCGATTACGCCTGCCAGCAGTTCGCTGCTTCAGGTGTAGACATGCAACCGCTCTACTCAGAAGAACCACGCAATACGACGATGCTCAATGCAGAGTCACAATATCAAGAGCGATGGACGATGGATCTCATCGCTCAGTTCAACCCCATCGTTGAAGTGCCGATGGATTTCGCAGCTCAACTCGCGATCAACCTTGTTGATGTAGACGTTAAATACCCACCCTTAGGATGACACCACCATGATCAATGTCCGCAGTATCGTTCAAGTCAATCCGGCTGTTCTTGCAGCGGCGGGTAGTGCCGTCGACCTCAATGGCCTCTTCCTCACTCAGTCTCCTTACCCTCCGATTGGTACGGCTCCGAGTTTCGTCAGTGCTGCTGACGTCGGCGCATACTTCGGGCTGTCCAGCAACGAATACAAGGCCGCACAGATTTACTTCACTGGCCCGGTCAACGCAACCAAGACACCGGGCAAGATGTATTTTGCCCAGTATGCTGAAGTGGCGGTTAGTGCGTACCTGCGTGGCGGCAGTGTGTTAGGTCTCTCGCTTGCCCAGTTGCAGGCGCTGACCGGTACATTGATCATCACGGCCGATGGTACGGCTAATACCTCGGCTTCCATCAACTTGTCGGCAGCGACCAGTTTCTCGAATGCAGCCACGATCATCCTGGCAGCGTTCACCACGCCGACGTTCAGTATCACTTACGATGCTCAGCATGGTGCCTTCGTCTTCACGAGCGGTACAACTGGTGTAGCATCCACCATGGTGGAGGCAGGTGGAACCCTGGCCGCTGATTTGAAACTGACGACGGCCACAGGCGCCGTTCTGTCGGCCGGAGCGGATATCGCTACGCCGTCATCGGCCATGACCGCCCTGACGGCCATCACGCAGGACTGGGGTGGCTTCGCGACGATATGGGAGCCCGTACTCGCCGACAAGGAAGCATTTTCGGCCTGGACGGCAGCACAGAATGACCGTTACCTGTATGCTGGCGCTGACAGTGATGTCACGGCGCTCACTTCGGGTTCTACCACCACGTGGGCTTACGCTGTTGGTCAGTTGAAGGAAGACGGCACCGCTCCCATCTTCGGCGACTACACCCACAGTGCGTTCTTGCTGGGCCAGATCGCATCGCTGGATTTCACCCGGCTGAACGGTCGCGCGACGAGTGCGTTCAAGCAGAGTAGCGCCGGTCTGGTTCCGTCAGTCTCCACCGATGCAAACTCTGCCGCACTGCTCGCCAACGGCTACAACTTCTACGGCGCTTACGCTACGGGCAACCAGAGCTTCACCTGGTTCTACCCTGGCAGCACGCTCGGTCAGTGGAAATGGATTGACAGTTACGTCAACCAAATCTGGCTGAACACTCAATTGCAGCTGGCCATGATCAACCTGCTGCTTGCTGTTGGATCGATTCCGTATAACCAGGAAGGCTATGCCCTGGTCGATGCGGCGTGCTTGGACCCGATCGCTGCTGCTGTCAACTTCGGCGCCATCCGCACCGGCGTCCAGTTGTCCAGTGCTCAGGCGGCAGAATTGCAGAATGCCCTCGGCGTCGACGTTTCCAACATCATGTACCAAAACGGTTGGTACCTGCAGATTCTCCCGGCGCCTGCAGGCGTTCGCGCAGCCCGCACCAGTCCACCAATGACGCTGTATTACATGGATGGCGGTAGCGTCCAGCAGCTCGTTCTCGCCTCCATCGAAATCCAGTAAGGAACCCGACCCATGAAAACCCTCACCTCTGCAAACTCCGTTTTTGCACTCGCCATCACCGGCCTCTATCCGTCGCCGCAGATCCTGAAGGGATACACCACCGACGACGCGTTTACCAGTGAAGTCGTGGAGAACACCGAGACGATGCAAGGCCTGGACGGCAGGCTGTCGGCAGGTTTCATCTTCAACCCGACCAAGCAGTTGATCACGCTCCAGGCCGACTCGGATTCGCTGGACGTCTTCAACAACTGGGTGTTGGCGATGAAAGCTACTCGCGAAGTTCTGGTTGCCAATGCCAGCGTATACCTGCCGGCGATCAACAAGAAGTATGTCATGACGCGTGGGTTCCTCACCTCGCACACGGCGATCCCCGATGTCAAGAAACTGCTTCAGCCGGTGAAGTACCAGATCACCTGGGAGCAGGTCGCCGGAGCAAGCGTGTAATGGCTCGCAAGATTGTCAAGTACGTCGTACAAGACGAAGGACGAGACAAGGGCAAGGTGTTTGTCATCACTGAACTCCCATCGGCGCGCGCTGAGCGTTGGGCTCTGCGTGCGTTTCTGGCGCTGTCCCAGAATGGGGTTGACATCCCTGACGATGTCAGCAAAGGAGGCATGGGTGGTCTCGCAGCTTATGGCCTCAGTGTATTGGGACACATTCCATTCGCTGAAGCTGAGGTGTTGCTTTCTGAGATGTTCGAGTGCATCCAGATCCAGCCCAATCCTGCAGACCAGGCGATTGTGCGGGGATTGGTTCCCGACGACATCGAGGAAATCAGTACGAGGATGAAGTTGCGCATGGAGGTTTTCAAACTCCATGTGGATTTTTTGCTGGCCGGCGCGCCATCGACCTCGGGCAAGGTAGTGCCGGCGGGTCAGTAGAACTCGCTGAATACCGCAACGTGTCAAACAACGTGGCGACGGTCGTTTCATCCGGCCTAGCCACGTTGCATGAACTTGATACGGTCTACGGGACAGAAGACTTGTGGGACTTGCTCGAGATTAACGCGGTCAACAGTTACAACAAACAACAACTTGGAAGGGCACCCCAGTGAATATCATTGACGCGCTTGTTGTTACATTGGGGTTGGATACTGAAGACTTCGTTTCTCGGCGCAAGGATGCTGAGACCGGAGTCAAACAGCTGTCAGCTGTTGCGACAAAAGCATCCAAGGAGAAACAGGATGCAGCAATCAAAGCCAAGCGGGCTGCGACTGATGCCGAGAAGCAAGAACGTGAGCATGAAAAGAAGTTGCGCGAGTCCATCCGGTCTGTACGCAATGAAGTCGTCGCCTTGTTTGCTACCATGGGCGCTGCGATCGGTTTCAAGACCTTCCTGGCCGACACCATCAACAGCCAGGCTCAACTCGGTCGTCTAGGGGTTAATCTGGGCCTCTCTGCCCGTCGTCTGGAAGCCTGGGGCGTAGTAGCGACGGAAATGGGGGGTTCAGCCACGGACGCATTTGGGGCCTTGCAGGCGGTTGCCGGAGGGCTAGCGGAGGCGTCCATTAAAGGGCATTCAGCATTGACTGACTTGGCCAATGCAAATGGCGTTGCTCTGAAGGACGCCAAGGGTAATGTTCTGAGCGCCGAGGACGCCCTCATAAGCATCTCTGCCCGGATGCGCCAGCTGCCTCGTCAGCAGGCTCTGTGGTTGGCGAATCAATTGGGCGTCGGCTCCATGTTCAATCAACTGGAGCAAGGACCTGATGTATTGCGCAAACAACTCGACGCCGCCTATGGTCTGTCCAGAGTCACGGACACCAGCGTTGCCAGCGCGCAACGACTCCAGGCCCAGTGGGCTTTGATTCAGCAGCGGTTCAAGGAGACAGGCGAACTCGTCTTCACCAAGTTGGCGCCGATCCTCGAGAAGCTGGCATTGAGGTTCGCAGACTTCCTTGATTCAGTCGACTGGGATTCAGTCATCAAGAAACTTGGTAACCTGGTCGAGACTGTCGGCAATGTCATCAAGGCGTTCGGTGGTTGGCAGACAGTTGCCTATAGCCTCGGTGCGATTCTGACGCTCAAGGTATTGTCGCCCGTACTCGCCTTGGTCAGCGGGTTGATACGACTGATCCCGTTACTCGCCTCCAGCACTGCCGGTTTGACTGGCCTGGCTGTCGCCGGGTCTGCTATCGTCGGTTGGAAAATTGGTAGCTTTGTCAGTGACCAGTTGGCAGGAACGAAAGCAGGCGATTGGCTTGGCCGGTTCGAAGGTCACGTCATGGCAGGTCTTGGCAACAATGCGGCCTGGACAGCAGAACAGGAAGACGCATGGGGAAACCTGTCCTCTGCAGATCGAAAGCAGATGGGGTTGATGTATAGCTCCATGACGGCTGGTGACAAGGCAGCCTACGATAAGAAGGGTCCGAGACTGGCTCAATTGATTCAGTCTGAACTGGCTACGCACAAACGAGCGAGCCAGGTGAACCAGGCAAAGGATACGTCTGGTGCTGATCCGATGCATTCGCAGATCTTCGGCACGAACAAGGAATTGTTTGACAGTCTTGAGTCGCGATTCAATCTGCCATCCGGTTTACTCAACCGAGTTTTCCAAAAGGAATCTTCAGGCGGCAAGCATCTGGTTTCGCCGGCAGGCGCACTCGGCCCGATGCAGTTCATGCCGAAGACGGCAGCTTCACTCGGACTGCAAGGAAACGAGGTTAACGACCTGGATCACTCTGCAGCAGCAGCAGCCCAGTACTTCGCCAAATTGATGAAGCAGTTTCACGGCGACCAGGCAAAGGCGATCGCTGCCTATAACTGGGGTTCCGGAAACGTCACCAAGTATGGACTGGGCGCAGCGCCGAAGGAAACACGCGACTATATTGCTGCCGTCCAGGGTTCAGCCGGACAGGTAGCATCGTCCCGCGAGAATAACACGACGTCATCAGTTCGCACGTCTCAAACCCACATCGGGAAAATCGAGGTTTCGACGAAAGCCACCAATGCAGAAGAACTCGCATCTGACCTGCCGCGCGCGCTGTCGCGTAATTCTCTTATCGCTCAAGTTGATTCGGGGATGAACTAATGTCTGCTTCCTTGGTTGCCCTGGCTGCAGAAGTCGGCGATGTCGTCGGCATCGACCTGCTCAATCCTCAGTCGTCGCAATGGCAAGTACTGGACGGGTCGACCGGTTCGATTATCATCACTCCCGATACCGTAACCAGGTTCGAGTTCAAAGGTTCACGAAACATATCCGACTATCCGGTTGAGCAAGGTGCCTTCGCGACTTACAACAAAGTCAAGGAACCTTACGAAATCCGCATGGTGATGATCTGTGCCGGGCTGAATTACGCCCAAAGCGCATTTGATGCGCTCGGGTTGAACCTCGGTGCTAGCTACATGGATAAGAGCGACTTCATTGACACTTTGGAGTATATGCTCGATACAACCGACGTTTTCAGCATCGTCACCCCTGAGCGTACTTACGAAAATGCCAACCTGATCCGGATGGATTACCGGCGTGAAGCTCGTGAAGGCGCAACGATGCTCATCGTCGATATGACATTTGAGGAAGTACGACAAGTCTCGTCGGCGCTCTACACGAATTCGCTGGCGCCTACAGTAAACAGTGCTTCGCCCAATGCCGCCGATAACCAGAGTTTAGGCACGGTGCAAACATACCCATTCGGTAATGGCCCAGTAGTACCGAGCATCGGAGTGTTTCAGTGAATATCATCCCATGCCAACCAATACCGGCTCAGTCATTCAATGTTACATTGGGCGGTCAGTCCTGCAACATCTCGTTGTACCAGAAGACAGCTGGCATATTCATAGACTTGAAATTGAATGGGGCTCCTTTACTGACTGGCGTTCTCTGCCGGCAGCGCGTCCTGCTGGTGCGGCAGGCGTATCTCGGTTTCTTCGGCGATATCTCCTTCATCGATACTTCAGGCTTCGACGATCCATCCTACACCGGGCTTGGTACTCGTTGGCAATTGGTATACCTGCAACCCTCGGAACTCGTATGAGCCTCGTCACTCGCGACATCCAAGTGAAGTTAGCTCTGAACGGAGATACTTTCGATGGCAGTTCTGACACACTGACGTTGTCCGGGTTACGCTGCAGGGTGAAAACACTCAGCTACTCAGGCAGCGTGTCATCATTCAATTCCCAAGTCCAGTTACGTATTAGCGGGATGCTCGATCGCGACATGGCCAAACTCAGTACGCTTGGGTTCCAGGATGCAATCTACACAAAGAACAGTATCCAGGTACTAGCCGGTGACAGTGAGATGGGTATGACCCAAATCTTCTCAGGATCGATTACGTCAGGCCTTGTTGATTACAACGCAATGCCCGATGTCGGCGTTGACATCATTGCCTTCGCCGGGATGAACGAGCAACTCACTCCCATCGCTGCCAGCAGTTACAAAGGCACGATGGATGTTGCAACCATGGTCCAAGGTATTTGTGCATCGGTCGGGCTGCAATTCGTCAATCACGGTGTAACTCAGAAACTGATGAACCACGCATGTGGCGGAACAGCCATTGATCAAATCCGTGACATCTGTCTCGCTGCTGGCGTGCTGTGCCTCATAAAAGAAAAGACGGTTAATATCTGGCCCGAGGGCAAGGCCCTGGACGAGACACCAATTTTGCTGTCGGCCGCAACTGGTCTTGTCGGGTATCCACGATATGTATTGAATGGAGGACTTAATGTCACGAGTATATTCAATCCTCAGATTGTCGTCGGGGGTCTCGTCCAGACTGTAAGTTCCATTCCAAAACCAGGTCCAGGCGCTCCAAAAATCAATGGGCAGCCGGCACCTGGCGCTACGGGTATTTATTACGTTTGGTCTGTTGAACATGAACTTGCTAGCCAAGATCCCAAAGGACCGTGGTTCACCCATGCACATATGTCAGTGAATAACTTCAATGCCCACGTCTAATACAACTCGCAGTCGCGATGGAGCCACGGGAGCCAATGATGCTTCCCAGATGCTGTATCTGGTGAAGCGTCAATTAGGCCGCGTGCGAACGACGACGCTCGTGCGGGTGATATCCTGCACAAATTCGGGTGGAGTCTCGCCTGTGGGCACAGTGGACGTTCAGCCATTGATTCAGCAGGTGGACGGTCAAGGCAACCTTGTAGATTTGCCTCCGTTGTTCGGGCTGCCGTATGTACGTCTTCAAGGCGGCGCTAATGCTGTCATCCTCGATCCTCAGCCAGGCGACATCGGTCTTGCCATGTTCAGCGACCGAGACTTGTCTGCGGCGATCGCAGGCAAGACGGGTTCCCCGCCAGGTTCCCGGCGCCAGCATAGCCTCGCGGACGGGCTTTACATCGGCGGCGTACTGAACGGTACTCCAGAACAGTATGTTCAATTCGAGGCAAGCGGCATTGTGATCAACTCGCCTCTCAAGGTTACAGTCAATGCTCCGAACGTCGATATCAACGCATCGACTCAGTTCAAAGTCGTTTCTCCTGATATTCAACTTGATGGACCTGTTCATATCACTGGCGCTCAGACGAATGACAGCACAATCGTTGCCAGCGGCGATGTCACGGGCCAAGGCACCAGCTTGCACACCCACGTCCATAGCGGAGTTCAATCCGGTGGCAGTAATTCTGGCCCGCCGGCTTAAGGAATCAATATGCCAACCCTTACGTTACCACTCAATGATTCATGGGGCCTGCAGTTGAATCCTGCTGGCGATTTGGAATTGACTGACCAGGATTCATCCATTGCTCAGGACGTAGCAAGTGCCATTCAAACATTTCTTGGAGAATGCTGGTACGACCAGACACTTGGACTGCCGTACTTTCAGAAGATACTGGGCCAACGCCCGCCCGCGTCGTTCGTGCGCGCCAAACTGATCGCAGCGGCTTTCACAGTCATTGGTGTCGAGTCAGTACGCATAGCTGCATTGGCGCTGAAGGATCGTCGATTGACCGGAACCATCTTCGTCACCTCCATCTATAACCCGATCCCCATACAGGTAATCTTCTGATGACCACGAGCGTGCCTTCTATTGTTTTCTCGCCAACGGGCGCAGCGGCACCTGCCGAGTCCGCTATCCTTGCTGGCGTTCTGACTGACATGAATGCCGCATTTGGTGGTGGCATGAGTACTTCGTTGAGTTCACCGCAAGGCCAGATCGCTCAAAGTCTCACTGCTATCGTTGGTGACAAGAACAGCGAGGTGCTGGAGATAGTCAATCAGATCAACCCGGATATTGCCAGTGGTCGCTGGCAGGACGCTATCGGGCGCATCTACTTCATTGACCGAATCGCTGCATCCGGTACTTTGGTCACGGCAACCTGCATCGGCCTGGTCGGTACTGTCATCCCTGCTGCAACGTTGGCACAGGACACATCTGGATATCAGTACGCATCACTGAACTCGGCTACGATCGGAGCAGGCGGCACGGTCGATATCGACTTCCAGTGCTTGACGACCGGCCCGATTGGATGTCCAATTGGCGCGCTGAATATCATTTACAAGGGCATCGTCGGTTGGGACTCTCTGAGCAATGCTGCTGCAGGCACGCCGGGCGTGAATGTCGAAAGCCGCAGTGACTTCGAGTTCCGTCGCAAGAACTCCGTCGGCATCAATTCGCTGAATTCAATTCAGGCTGTTCGGGCTGCCGTCCTCTCAGTTGTCGATGTCCTTGACGCATACGTTGACGATAATTCGACCAATGCTATAGTCAATAAAGGCTCGACGAGTTTCCCGATGGCAGCGAACTCGATCTATGTCGCGGTTGCTGGTGGCGCGGCTGCAGATGTAGCCTATGCCATTTGGAGCAAGAAATCACTGGGCTGTCAGTACAACGGATCGACGACGTACACCTATACGGATACCTCAGGCGGAGTTATCCCGTACCCGACCTACGTCATCAATTGGGTGACTCCAGCGGCGCTGCCCGTTTACTTCGCTGTCAGCATCACCAACAATCCGGTGCTGCCGTCGAATATCGCCACGCTTATCAAGCAGGCCATCGTCGATGCGTTCAACGGTGTCGATGGCGGTACGCGGGCACGTATCGGTTCGACTCTGGTTTCTGGCCGGTACTACGCCGGAGTCAACGCCACGGACACCAACGTGGAAATCCTTTCTATTTTCCTGGGGCCGGCGGCATCACCAACTGGCACGTCGCTCGCTGTCGGTATTGATCAGCGGCCGACTCTCGATTCTGCGAATATCGCCGTGACCTTGGTGTAAGGCGATGAACAACTATCAGCAAACAATCCTCAGCCAGTACGCCAACGACCCGGCATTGACGGCGTTGATTGCTTTCTTCAACGACTGGCTAGACCCGTCGACGGACTGGGACAACTTCTACAATACGGTATGGAACATCCAAACGGCTGTCGGGTTCGGGTTGGACTTTTGGGGAAAGGTCGTTGATATCCCGCGTCAGATCAAGGTAACGGCGCCACCTGATTACCTCGGGTTCGAAGAAGCGCTGCCAGGATCTGAGCCGTTCGACGTTGCGCCGTTCTACGCTGGCCCACTGACATCGACGACTTACGTTCTTGGCGACGACGCTTATCGTGTCCTCATCATGACGAAGGCATTGGCCAACATCTCCAATTTCACTGCGCCCAGTGTCAATGCACTGCTGCAATACTTGTTCGCCGGCCGTGGTAGTTGCTACGTCTTGGAAATCAGCCCGATGCAAATTGAGTATGTATTCAATTTTGCATTGGCTTCGTGGGAAGCTGCTGTGCTACTTCAACCGACACTCATGCCGCGCCCTGCCGGTGTCGGTGTCACGATCATCGTTGTTTAACTCAGGATTCAACTATGGACATCGCAACCCTTCCCAC
>Ga0307377_10000591_pt1 | contig 47680 bp, 28 predicted proteins | sample TR3MG_FD_202535 | JGI IMG/M metagenome (GOLD analysis project Ga0307377, IMG submission 202535) | Soil microbial communities from Risofladan, Vaasa, Finland - TR-3 | ecosystem: Environmental > Terrestrial > Soil > Coastal area > Acid sulfate soil | place: Finland: Risofladan, Vaasa | collected...
ACATTTGTCCCTACCTCCAGTACCATAGCCGTGTGGGCCGCACGCCCCACGTGCGGCGTTTTCCTTGGCCGGGGCCGGGAGCAAACGCGCTCCCGGCCTCACTGTACCTCCAGGCTCAGCGCTAGTTGCCTTGCTTGTTCTTGGCTCATAGGACGCTGGGCAGCCACCGCCCGCGCTATGAGGGATTGGGCCGGGGCTGGGGGGGGATCGCCGGGGCCGCCTCTTGCGCTTGCTCCAGTTCGTGAGCAGCCGCTAGCCAGGGACTGGTGCGACACGGGGTTGTTCGCGTACGCGGTTCAGGTATTTCCATCGGGCAGGCGCACGGCGCTGAGCATCTCCGCCAGCGCTTCGCCGGTCAACCCGGCCGCTGGCCCAGCCTCTGCCGGCGGGGTGTAGGGGATGAAGGGCAACTGGCCGGCCCGTGGGTGCCGGCGCACCCGCTCGATCACGTCCTGGTCGGCGGCCGTGGCCTGGGTCAGGTCCCACACCAGCGCCACGGGCCGCAGTTCGTCGAGCAGACCGTCCAGGTCGCTTTCTGGCGCCACCCGGTGGATCCCCAGCCCCAGCCGGCTGCACATCTCGGCGATGGCCGCCGCCGGTTGGTCGAGCGCCGAAACCAGCAGCACGATGGGGGCGCCACCGGCCGGAGCAGCCGCTATCCTTTCGACCGGCAGCGGCAGATAGACGTGGAAGGTGCTGCCCTGGCCGGGACGGCTCTCGAGTGACAGGTGGCCGCCGTGCAATGTCACCAGCCAGCGGGTGATGGAGAGCCCCAGGCCGATGCCGTCCGCGTGCCGTCCCGGCGGTACCGCGGTGGTGAAAGGCTCGAATATCCGCTCTTGTTGGTCGTGGGGGATGCCGCTGCCGGTGTCCGCTACCCACAGGTGCAGGTGAGGTGGCTCTGCTTCCGCCCCCAGCACGATCTCGCCCGACTTGGTGAACTTGAGGGCGTTGCTGAGCAGGTTGAACAGGATCTGGCGCAGCCGCACCGGATCCGCCTTGATGGCTGGCAGGTGGTCGGGCAGGTGCAGTCGCCAGGTCACCCCCGCCTTAGGGCCGAGCCCGTGCGCCACGCTCTGGAACACGTTTTCCAGGAACGGGCGGGGGGCAATCTCCTCGGGGAAGAGGTGTAGTTCGTGCATCTCGGCGCGCGCGACGTCGAGCAGGTCGTTGATCAGGCGCAGCAGGTGTTCGCCGCTGGCGCGCACGTGGCCCAGGTCGTCGTGGAAAGCCGCCGGCAGAGTAATGCCATAAGGGTTCGGTTTGGCCAGGGCTACCAGGCAGTAGCCCAGAATGATGTTGAGCGGGGTGCGCAGTTCGTGGCTGACGTTGGCCAGCAGCCGTGTCTTGAGTTGGTTACTCTCCTCGGCCACCTGGCGCGCGGCCTCGGCCGCGTCTTTCTCACGGATGTACTCATGCGCGGCTTCCTGGAGCGAGGCGACCAGCCGGGCGCGCTCCAGGGCGATCGCCAGGATCGGCGCGAGCATCCCGTAGGAGAGCGAAGCGGCCTCGGCCGGCAACCGCAGCAACAGCACCCCCCAGGCGTTGGGGATGGTGAGCACCAGCAGCACGTCGGGCGGTCCTCCCTCGGCGGGATGGCCAGGGATGAACTCGGCCGGGGGAAAATCGGAGGCCGCGTAGCGGCTGCTGGGAGTGGGGACAGGCTCCCCATCCCAGCCAGAACAAAGCCGTGCGACGAGGTCGGGCTGGCTGAAGCGGTCGCTCAGCGAGGGGCGCGTGCGGCCATCCCAGCGATAGACGCTGTTGACGATGAGGCCAGCGCCCATCGCTGGAGTGGGTTCGCCCGCGTCTGGCGGCTCCCACAGCGCCAGGCAGCCCCAGCGCGCCCAGGTTTCGTCCAGCCAGCCCAGGTCCGTCTCGTGCCTGTCGCCTGCGAATAGGACCTGGACGGCGTGGGCGAACGCCTGTTGCAGGTAGGCGGTCCACGCATTGTCGTCCCGCCCGGCCAGCCGGTGCGCGCGCAGCAGTTCCAGGCCGGCCAGGCACAGGAAGTACTCCAGCCGCGCTTCAGCGCCACCGGTCGCGTCGGTGGCCATACGGGACTGGCACATAAGCCGTTGCCGGCCCGCCTTCCTCAGCAGCGCCAGGATCGTCTCCAGCCGCGCCAGGTCGTCGGTGAAGGCGAGCGCCTGCTGCCAGGCCTGCTCCACGGCCGGCGCGTCCGGCAGTTGGCGGCCTTCCACCGCGGCACCAATGCCTCCGGCCAGCGCCTCTGCCCCCGGCCAGACGTGGCCGGGCGAGACGTCCGGCTCTGGCGGCCCGGCTTGCTGCACCAGCCGGACCAGTTGCCGGGCCAGGTGGTCTTGCCAATCCGGCCCCCCGTAGTCGCTCCCCTCGAACAGGGTCGCCACGTGCGCGGCTGGATCGCACCCGCACGAACGGCGCACCGTCAGTGTAGCCATAGAAACCGGGTTTTTCTGTAAGCGAAGCGACAGAACCTGGTTTCTGTCCTTGATGGCGGACAGCAAACGCGCGACGCTGGCTTCGGCGAGGGCGGCGAAATCCTGGTGCACGCTCGTCAGCGCCGGGCGGGCGTACTGGGCGGCCTCGCTATCGTCGAAGCCGGTGACGGCCACGTCTTCGGGCACGCGCAGTCCCGCCGCCTGGAGTCCTTGCAGGACCCCCAGCGCCAGGTCGTCGGAGGCGCAGACCACTGCCGTGAAGGGTGCTTGACGTTCCAGCAACTGCCGGCAGGCCAGCCGCCCCATGCTGGCCAGGTCTCCGGTGCGCGATACCTGGGCCTCTCGCTCGAAACTGATCACCAATTGCGGGTCGAGCGCCAGCCCCCACCCGGGCAGGGTGGCCGCGTAGGCCTCGTAGCGCTGCTGGCTTTCGCTGATGGCGTGGTGACCAACGAAGGCGATGCGGGTATGGCCGTGCTCGATCAGATGCGTCACGGCGGCGCGCATCCCGGCCTCGTTGTCTACCGACACGGCCGGCAGGCCCAACTCGGGGCTGCACGCAGAGACCAACACGATGGGCTTGCCGGTCTGGTGGAGGTGTTCGACGCCGGTGGCGTCTGCCAGCACGAGCCAGCCGTCAACCGACTGGCTGACCGGGATGCACTGGTGACTGTCGTAGGGTTTTTGCACGACCAGCAGTCGCAGCCCGTGCCGCTGGACGGTGGTCCGCAGGCTGGCGAAGAACTTGCTGAAGAAGTCGTGGGCACCGCCCTTGTGGAATAGCAGAGGAGCCAGCAGTCCGATTGTAACCGCAGATGCCATGTTGCCCGCCCGTTTGGGCAGACCTTCCCGAAGGCTCGCAAGTGTGCTGCGAATACCTGTTGTCGGTGAGTACACCGAACTACGAAGCCTTCGGGAAGGTACTGAGAGCCCATTTTCGAGGATTGGTGGAGAATGTGCCACGCTGATTATAGCACAAGGAGCATGGGTGGCAACCAGAGCGGGAGACCCCGAGAATTAACCTGGCTGCTCAGGTTCTAACAGGGCCCGGGCCAATCCATCGTCTATGATGAACACATTCGCATACCCCGCCTTGATCGCAGTGCGGGCGATCTCTGCCTTCTTCTGGGCCGAGGTGCCCTCCACCTTCCGCTCAGCCGAGGCGATCGCTACCACCCGTACTCCCACCTGAACCATCTCGCGGAGGTCCTGCAGGTCAATGGAGCATATAAGATTGCTGATTTCCGGCGAGACAGGCTGTCCGTGCCGGTCAACCAGGTGATAGAGGATGTCTCCGACGGCCCCCCTCCTCCGTAGTTCCTCGAGGCCTGCCTCTGTCTCCAGTAGATCACCCAGAAGATCAATGGGGGCGCGCCGGCGGCCCAGGACGCCCAGTCCCATAAAGGCGATGTCAACACTCTTGGCCTTGGCCAGGATGCGACGGGTGGCTGCATACTTGCGACCAGTATCCGCCTTCGCCTCCTTCCAATCCAGCGGGCTGGCGTACTGCAGCGTGTACCCTCTCACGTCGTATCCGTCGTGCCGGTAAGCGAGCGCCCCCACCAGGCTATTCGCGTCGAGGGCGATCGCCTCGATGACCGGGCTGATGGCGAGCGGATAGACCTCAATGGAACGGCACTCCCCGCGCCTGAGCGAATAGACCAGGCGGCTGACCGAATAACCGCCGGCGAGGCCCACCTTCATCCCTTCCGAAACGTGCGCTTTGAAGTAGGAACGGGCTGCCTCTCCCAGCAGGGCGCTCCTGAAAATCACCGGCGCTTCTTCATCCACAGGCACGACCATAACCTCTCGCAAGCCAAACGCCTGTCGCACTCGCTCGGCCAGGTCGGCGTCCTGGGGCAGGTGCTCGACGCTGATCAGGTCAGCGTAAACGACGTCCTGGATGTGACGTTCAACTTCATGGGGGGATTGGATTTTCAGTGCAGCCGCGATCACTTCTGGGCTTTCCCCGCGCACCAGTCGCCGCCAGACTTCGATCCCTTTCTCCTCTTCCGGCGTTTCGGCCCTCCGGCGTAATTTCCAGTGCAGGTCCTTCTCGGTGATGATGCGCCTCCACCCGGCTTGAACCTCGACCGGGTGTCCTAACAGATCATCAATGCTCACTTCAAAATACTCTGCGATTCTTGGTAGCAGGTCTATGTTGGGCCTGGTTCGTCCGGACTCCCAACTGCCGTACGCTCCGGGAGAAATGTGCAGGTGCGTTGCAACTTCCCGCTGTGGGATCTTTCGTCGTCCCAACCCCCTCGCTTTCGCTGCCCGCAGTTCCTTCAGGCGCGTTGCAAGTTCATTGCTCTCCATGTGTATTCGGCTCCTATCCCGGTCTCGCTGAACAAGAGAATTCTACATTCAGTAAACGAGATTTGCTCTGTCTATCAAATTTCCGGTAAAGCGATCAGCGATGAAGAATACGCTTTCTTCGCACTGTCTTGCCTAATTTCGAGTATTGGGACATGCTATAGGCAACTACCAGTGTACTCGGCGGAGGTTGCCAATGTCCAACTCGACCCCAAGCCCCTTGATGTCCCCCACGGCCACAGCAGCAGAGGATGAGGACACTCGCCAACAGATCGAGCTGATCCGGTCCCTGCTGGTCACCGTGCAGCACTTCTTCGGCGGGTTCAAGCAGCTGTTTGGGAACGTGACTGACCCACGCCATCCAGCCTTGATCACCTATCCCTTGTCGTCTGTGCTAGCCACCGGGGTGCTGATGTTCTTGCTCCGCCTGGGAGCCCGTCGGCAAGTCAACCTGTTGCTGCGCCACAGTGGACCTTCGTCTGCCAAGTTTCACGCCTTGTTCGGTATTGAGACCTGTCCCCACGGAGACACCCTCGACGCTACGTACGGGCGCTTGGCGGTGTCAGACGTGCAAGATGTCGTCGCTGTCACTGTCGAGACCTTGATCCGCAAGAAAGTGCTCTACTGCTATCGTCTGCGCGGCCACTACTTCCTGGTTGCGATTGATGGCACAGGCGTGCTCACCTTCCCTGAACGCCACTGTCCTCATTGTCTGACCATGACGCACAATGGGCATACTACCTATTACCATCCTATCCTGGAAGCCAAGCTGGTGACGCGCGACGGCTTGGTGTGTTCCCTGATGAGCGAATTCATCGAGAACCCCGGCCAGTATCCCACCAAGCAGGACTGTGAACTCAAAGCCTTCTACCGCCTGGCCGACCGGCTCAAGCAACGCTTCCCTCGTCTGCCCATCTGTTTGCTCCTGGATGGACTGTTCGCCGGTGGCCCTACCTTCTCCAAGTGTGAGAAGTACACCTGGAAGTACATCATTGTCCTGCAGGAAGACGATTTACCATCTGTCCAGCAACAGTTCCACGCCCTGCTCGATGCCTTCCCCGAAAACCACCTCCGCTTTCGACCAGCGGATCAGTACAAGACCACCCAAGACTTCGACTGGATCAACGACATCGAGTATGTGGATTCGGAAAACCACGAACACACTGTCTCCGTCATCCGCTGCCTGGAAACGAAACCAGATACCAAAGGAGAGCTCAAGACCACGCGCTTCAAGTGGATCACCAACTTCTACGTCAAAGTCATCAACGTGATCGAACTAGCCAACCAAGGAGGACGTATCCGCTGGAAGATCGAAAACGAAGGCTTTAACGTGCAAAAGAATGGGGGCTATGCACTGGAACACGCCTACACCCACCACGCGGTCTCGGCCAAGGTCTTCTACCTGCTGCTGCAACTCGCCCATACGCTGGCCCAGCTGATTGAGCGCGGCAGCCTGTTCCGCCAGACCTTCCCCGCAGGAGTGGGTTCGGCTAGAAACCTGGCCTGGCGTCTCTTGGAGGCCTGGCGCAACGTACGCCTCAGTGCCCAGCAAATCCAGCACATGCTGAACTCCTGCGTCCAGATCCGCTTGCAGCCCCCGTAACGCCTCGGCCCCTGTGTTCCAGTGCTTGCCCCCTACAACTGAATCTTACTCCCTCCCGGCCTTTTCGACCAGCTTGCCCCCAAGCTGAAACGTCTTCGCACGCCTTGTCGCGGAACCTACCCCTTTGGCATCTCCCCCTTGTACCCAGAACCTCTCCCATCTGTCCACGTATTCTTCACCGCTGTAAAGCGATGAAAACTATTGACAGGCCACGGAAAACCTGCTATAATGTACATAAATCATCGCTCGTCAAGCATCGTAGCCTCCGTTCCTCGCTTTTGTCAATAATATCACGAACTCTCTGTTCTGTCAACAGAACGGCGAAGCATTATCTCGTCCGAATAACGAATATCCAAAGTGGCATCCAGCCTGCAGTCAGGAGGAACTATGGATGTGGGACCTTTTGACGAGGGCAAGAGATTGAAGGCCCGGGCCTGTGGTTTGACCTATCTGGCCAGGACGATCTTGGTGCTCACACTGCTGGCCGTTGGCCTGTCAGCCAGCGCGTATGCAGTCCCTGACGGAGAGAATGCCGACGTTCAATGGATCCTCGCTCAGCAGGTGCCTAACAGCCTCGTGCCCAGTCCCCACGCCGGCCGCTCGGGGCTGATGGTCAGTTACCTCATTCCTTCGGACGATCCAGACTATCCCGACCTCTTCAGCCGTTCCTGGATTTACGACGACGCTGTGGCTGCCGTGGCGCTGACGGTGGAGGGGGAATATACAGCCACTCAGACGATCTTGACTGCACTGGCTGGACTGGTAGATACCGAGGGTAAGATCGGCTTTTCCTACAATACGCACAATGCCTGGTTTCACGACTATTACCGGAGTGGAGCGATTGCCTGGGTTGGCTACGCCATGGCATTCTATCAACTCGAAACGGGCGACGCACAATACCAGGGGACGGCCGAGTCAATTGGTGACTACCTGCTCACCCTCCAGGACCCGACCTGCGGCTCCATCCGCGGCGGCCCGGACGTGGCCTGGTATTCAACAGAGCACAACGTAGATGCGTATTTCTTCCTCAAGGCTCTGGGGCACGTGAGCGGGAATACCACCTATACGAACGCCGCCCAACAGGTCAGGGAATGCCTCCTCTCTGAGCACTGGAACCAAGCCGAGGGACGCTTTGACCAGGGCCGGGATGACCCCACCGACGCGCTCGACGTGAATACGCTGGGTGCGCTGTTCCTGATCAGCATTGGCCGGTACGATCAGGCTCAAGGTGTGCTGGAGTACATAGAAGCAACGTTTCCCATCACCATTACCCGTGCCGATACCGGGCAGGTAGTCCAGGGCTACAAACCGTACACAGACATGGAGACGCTGTGGACGGAAGGTGGCCTGCAACTGGCAATGGCTTATGACCACCTGGGGGACCTGACAGCGCGTGACGCTATCATCACCGAGACAGAAAAGATGCGCGGGCCGGAAGGTGGCATCATGTACGCTTCCCCCCAGGTGGCCGATTTCCCCGACTGGCAGGGCGTGGCTCCGACCGGCTGGATGGCGCTGGTCCGTTCGGCAGACAATAGCCACTTCCTGGGCGCACTTGTTCCACAGGAGGTGCCTGTATCAACAGATCCAGCCGAAGAATATGCACCACAGATTGCTCGCTATGGTGACCAGGTGTACGTTGCCTGGTATAGCGGTAGCAGCGTCTTTTTGGCAATCTCCACTGACGGTGGCTGGACTTGGGGGCAGCCGGTGATCATCGCTGCCGGCAGGCATCCTGCGATCGCGGTGGATGTGAACGGGAACCTGCACGTCTCTTATTGGCATTCCAATGGCACCTACTACGTTCAGTCCACGGATGGCGGACGGACATTCACCTCCCCGCTCTATCTTGGCACTTGCATCTCTTACTCCGACGTTCCCTGTTCTCCCGACATCGTTGTAGATGGGAGTGGCAATCCTTACGTTGTCTGGCAGGAGAAACGTGGTCCCGCGAATTCGTACATAATTACGGGCGTTATTCTGGCTCGTCCGACGGTTCAGGGATATGGTTCTATTGGCCCCACGACGGCGGTTATGACGACAACTGTGGCGACGACGACTATCAGTTACTCTGAACCACCCAAAGTGGCCGTTTCCCCCAGTGGTCAAAATGTATACGTCTTCTGGAAATGTCCTCCAGCCCCCTTTGCTTTTGCGCACACTTACTTCGCCCGCTCCACAGATGGCGGCGATACCTTTGGGTCTCGTTTCAACCCCACTGGTTTCACCCACCACGGCGAATATTCACCCGACATAGCTGCTTTCGGTGAGCATACCGTCTACCTCACTTGGGTTCTTGACCAGTACGGTGATTGGCGTACCAATCTTGCTCGTTCTGAGAAGAGCGGTGAGAAGGGCAGCTTCTCCCCTCGATTGGTACTGGGGGAATTGGGGGACAATTACAGTGCGACCATTGCTGCTGATGCCCTCGGCCAGGACTGCGTTACCTGGCAACAGGTCACAGGACAGAACATGGATCTGCATTTCCGCTGTTCTCTGGACGTTGGCCAGAGTTTCCTGTCAGAACGCCTGCTCGTTGAGGGGCCACCTGGCACGGCGCTGTACAGGCCGGCACTGGCTCTATGGAACACGGCCTGCGGCACTACTTACCTGGATGCAGTCTGGCAAGACGCGCGCAATGGCAATCGAGATGTTTTCTTCAGTAGCACACTGGTGGCAGAGCGCCTCTGCTCACTCTATCTGACCACTATATCGAGATGATGCTCTGCAAGAAGCGGGCTTGCCCATACTCTGTCTGTTTGGAGGTGATTCTATGCTTTCCAGAACAATTTCCGCCTACCGCTCTCGACTAGCGGTCACCGTTCTCTGCATCTTGAGCCTGTTGATGTCAAGCGTGCCACATCCTCTCGCGAATGTCAGCGCCCAGGCAGGCGAGGAGCCCGAAAGGTCAAGGTCAAACCACAACACCCAGATCAAAGTGCTCGGCCCTTCCAGTGTTCGCATCAACACCTGGAATGGTAATCTCTTCTATGCCATTCCCCTCCTGACGATCCCTGGCCGAGGACTGTCTACCGAGCTCTCCATGAGCTACAATAGTCGTTGGCACGATTTCGCGACTCCCTATGGCTACGGCTGGCAATTCAGCTACAACGTTTTTTACGTGCGCGATGATAGCGGGGACATCATCCTGGTTTGGGGAGATGGTAGTACAGACAAGTTCACAAATATGAACCGCGGGCTCATGATTCCTACACCTCCATTCTTTCTTTCTCCTCCAGACGTGCCTGGGACGCTTCGCGAGTACAAGCCCGGCAAGTATGTGCTACGCTCAAAGCACGGGACTGCGTATTATTTCGATTCACCAATTCACACAAGAATCACTCGAATACAGGAACCCAATGGCAATTCCTTGAATTTCACCTACTATGGGGAACAGTGTTACAGGAGCTTGCCTGTCGTCTGCCCCGAAATTCTCCTGACCACCATCACCGACGCATCCGGCCGTCAGATCATCCTTGACTATGACGACGACGATCGGCTTGTTAGCATCATTGATCCGAACGGAACTTCTCCCAGGTCGATCCAATTCCAGTATGACGTTGCTGACAATCTCACCAGCGTCGTGGATGCGCTTGGGAACGTAACGAACTATAGCTATGATTCCGAGCACTACCTGACCGGCATTGCTCCTCCTCGTGGAATCTCCACCACCATCACCTACTCCAGTGGCGCAGTGACGAATGTGACGGGCGAATTGACCAGCAAGTCCTTCTCCTACGACACGGCGAACAGAATCACCACCATGGCTGATTCCGCCCCCGAGGGGAATCAGACCACGCGCTTCCACTACGACGCGGATGGCCGCATTGCCTCCATAGAGGATCCCCTTGGGCATTCCGTTTCGATGTCCTGGGATGACAGCAACAATCTGACCAGTTTCAAAGATCAAGACGGCCAGAGGATGATGTATGCCTATGATTCGATGGGGAATCTGCTGACCGTCACTGACGCGTTGAGTAACACGACAGCGTACACATACGAGAGTACCTACAGCAAGCTGACCAGTATCACCAATGCCAACGGCGACACTACGGTTTATCAGTACGACTCACAGGGAAACTTAGCCAGCGAGACGGATCCACTGGGGCATGCTACCACTTATGCCTATGACAGTTTTGGAAACGCAATTAGCAGGGTTGATGCCAACCGGAATGAGACAACCTATGGCTATGACGATTACGGAAACCTTATCACGGTGACGTACCCTTCCAGCGTCGTCAGTTACAGCTACGATGCTGTGGGAAATGTGACGGGTATGACGAACACCTATGCAAGTATGCTCTATGCTTACGATGCTTTGAACCGAGTGACAAACGTGAACTATGCCTCTCACGGCAAGGTAATCAGCTACACCTACGATGCTGTGGGCAACCGCACCAGCATGACCGATCCCGATGGTGGAATCACGAGGTACACTTACGACAACGCAAACCGGCTTCTCACTCTGACCAATCCACTGTCACAGACGACCAGGTATACATATGACAGCCGAGGCAGGCTGATACGCAAGGACTATCACAATGGGACTTACGCTATCTACCAATATGACAAATCCAACCGTTTGCTATCTTTGGTCAATAGCAAGTCTACAGCCGAGGTGATCTCCAGCTACACTTATGAGTATGACGCGGCAGGCAATCGAACAAAGATGACCGAGGCCAATGGGGACGAGACATCCTATGCTTATGATGGCCTCTACCAGTTGACAGGCGTAAGATACCCCGATGGCTCCACGGTTGAATACACCTATGATGCTGTCGGCAATCGTTTGGTCTTGACGGACACAACCGGAACGACGGCTTATGACTACGACGATGCGGATCGGCTTCTGGGTGCTGGGACTGTGACATATAGCTGGGACAACAACGGCAACCTGATCCGCAAGACTGACGAGAGCGGTACTACCCGCTACGTCTACGATTACGAGAACAGGCTGATCTCAATAACCTTCCCCGACGGCAGTGCCAATACCTTCACCTACTACCCAGATGGCAGGCGTTTGAGCAAAACTGGTACCTCTGGGGAAACAGTCTACTATTTCTACGATGGCATTAATGCAGTTGTGGAGGCAAACAGCGCGGGAGCTACTATAGCTCGTTATACCAGCGGGTTGGAAATTGATGATTGGATCAGCATGGATAGAGGAGGCTCATCGTATTCTTACCACCACGATGGCCTGGGAACTGTGACGGGATTATCAAACCCTAGCGAGGCTTTGATAGCGACCTACAAGTATGATGTTTTTGGGACTATCAGAAGCCGGACAGGAAGTGTGGTTAATCCTTATACGTTTGCTGGAAGGGAGTATGAGGAGGACAGCGGATTTTATTATTGCAGATCGAGATATTATGATGCAGGAGTCGGACGGTTTACTATAAAAGACCCGTGGCGTGGGGCTGTTAACTCGCCACAGACACTGCATAGGTACATGTATGTTAGTAATAGTCCCGTCAACTATATGGATCCATTGGGATATACATGGGATTATCTGGATGCAGAGGAAACGGTCAACGGTGTACTACTTGTTGCAGGAGGTGTTCTGATACTCGTCTCAGGCCCAGGAGGGTGGGTATACTATGCCGGTGTGACTGTCTGGTTTGGCGGTGCTGGAGCATGGTTTGGATGGTTATTCGATCCCAGAGATGGCGGCAGTAACGGTGGAAGTCCTGTTGATCCGGCTGGTCCAGTAGGCTCTGGAGGCGGCGGCGGGATTGAATCCGGCCCCTCGCGCCCGGTGTCTCATGCGACGCTTCTGGCCAGAGAGACAGCCCCAATGCAACCGTTGTTCACCTTGCAGGACGTTCTCCCCACGGAAGGCCCTGAGAACACCGCGCCTGTATTCGTCACACCTCAAGGCACTCTGGAAAAGGGCAACGCCGTTGACGCGCGTGCGGTAGACTTCCGCCGCGATCCCAACGATAAAGCTACAACTGTTGCCGTGGCCTTGGTTACCAAGACTTTGACCGAGACCTATTGGCACGACTACTCCGTGTGCGCAAGATTCAACGGATATACGCTCGATACCCTGACGCCGATTTCGCTATCCGACCTGGCTGGAACGAGCTCTGGAGGCGACAGGGGCCCCTGGCTCTGGCACAGTTTTGTGTACAGCGACAGCACTCTCGAAGAGGACCTTATCTTCTCGGTGTTCGTCAACGAGGCGCAGCGCAAGTTCGAGGTTGATTCACAGTGGATCCGTACCGAATATGCGTGTCACTGGCGCGAGCCTACTTCCCAGCCATTCGACTACGTCCTCAACTACCAGGTATGGTCCTACTCGGCGTCGGAGGCTTATCGGCTTTTGGTGGGTGTGTTCGATAAGTTGTCTGAGGTCGGCCCGGGGTGGACCATCACCTCCACCAGTGGCACAGAACCGACCAACCCCACGGTGATCATGCCCTCAGCCGATCTTGTCGGCAGCACGGTCTCGGTCACTGTAAAGAGCTGGCTACCTGAGCCACGCCTGGTGCTATTTCACGGCACAAAGCGAGTGTGCCTTCATTGCAACGATATACCTTTCGAGTACTGGGAAGTGGTCAACCCGGGGTTGGATGTCATCAATTTGCCCATCGGGGACATTTCGAACGCCGTGATCTACTCCGAGGCTGACGGCTTTCTCGACAAGGTCTATGTAGAGAGAGGAGCAGCCGCTTCTGAAGTTGCCCGCTCAGGATCCGGTCGGGAATTGCCCGGATCACCGGGGAGACCGCCAACCTTGGACTCCAGACCCCTATCTCAGAGGCGTTTTCCGCCCTCGGAGGCGAGGACTGCAGCGCCTTCGGACGGCTTCCTGGTCTATCTCCCTGTGGTGTTTCGTAATTGGCCGGCGCCAGACATCGACATCGTATGGCCTCCCGACGGTGCCTCCGTGATCGTCGAAAAGGATCTGACTGATGAGGTGGATAGCTATCGGTTGACTATCCATGGAACGGTTCATGGCATGAGGCCGGGTTGGACTATCTTGGCTTACGTGTTTACCGATGACTGGTATCTCCAGGAGGAGGCAGTGGCGGTTGAGGGTGAACTGTGGGGAACCAGAGTCCATTTGGCTGGAAAAGGATTATGCAACAATCACAAGATCCATGTGATACTGCTGGATGAGAGAGGAAGGGCTATCGCAACCGACATGGTGACCGGCATCGTTCGAGTGAATCCTTGCGCAGCCCCATAGCAACTCTGTTCTGACGGTCTGCCACCCGACAACACAAAACCGCCCCAACCGTTTGCTGGTCGGGGCGGTCGTTTTGCCGTCATTTGACTATGACACGGAGTGCGGGTCCACTCCTATCGGTACTGACGTAACACCACCGGCAGGAAGACCAGGCGAGCCTCATCCGCGCCGATATCGGGCCTGAGACCAATAGGACGGATGTCGCCATCTATGTCGGTCACCACGTCTACATCCAAGCCTTTATCTATGGCTGTTGACGAAGACGTCAGATGATAGCCGTCAGCCATAAAGGCTGGATTACCGGTGTATTCTTTGGTGACGGCAATGGTGCCACCCCCGCCGTAGTTATAGGCATTACTACACCACAGCGTAGTCTCCAGCGTGGCCGTGTTGCCGGCCGTGACGGCAATGCCCACATTATGGCTGGCCAGGATAGTGTTGGTCAGTGCGACAGTGCTGTAGTTCGCCCACCAGTTAGTGACGTAGACCCCACTGCCGTCACCGCCACTGTTGCGCGCGATGGTGCTGTGCAACAAGCGCGGTGAGGAGCCAATGACGGACAGGCCACTACCCCGGACATTAGCCAGATTGTCGGTGACGACGGTATTAGTCAATGTGGCGTCGCTCCCGTCCAGGCCCAGCCCGCCGCCATTGCCGTGGGCGGTATTGGATATGATGGTGTTACCGCTGAGTAAGGCACTGCTTCTGTACAGGTACAGTCCGCCACCATCGGTGTGGGCCGTGTTGCTGAAGACCTGGCAGCCACTAATGTCAACGGAGGCGTCTGCAGCGTAAATGCCACCGCCATTGTCAGGGGCTAAGCCGTTGGTTATCCGCAGCCCCTCCAGGGTGGGGCTAATGTTGCCGGCAATGTAGATCACCCGCCCCTGTCCCATCGCGTCCAGCGTGGTTGGATTGATGTCAGGGTCGGGGGCGGTCCAGTTGGCAGGGCTATAGCCACCACGGACAGTCACAGTCTTGCTGATGTAGGCCACCTGCTGTACACCACCTCGGGTATTAATGCCCGTGCAGGTGCCCGCAACCTTGACTACATCGGCCGGCCCTGTGCTGGCGTCTACCGCTGCCTGGACGTTATCCCACTCGCTCGCGCCATCGTTGAGCCGGACGTGGCAGTCCTGCAGATAGACGTCGGCGTAAGCGAAACTGGAGGCCTGGGTGCCGGTGATCCAGGCGCTGTTGTGCATCGGCCAGGGCAGAATAGGTGGAAGATTGGTGGTGACTTGGGCAGTGATAGTGATGTATACGCTGTCGCCTATGTTCAGTGTGCCCAACGTGCATCTGACCTGTCCACCCCATGTAGGCCCAGCTGTCGTGGCGCAGGTGCCCATGCTGGTGGTGTGGGCTGTGGCGCGTTGCTCGAGCGGCAGCAGGTCTGTGAGGATCGCGTTGTCCACCGGCCCGGTGCCGACACCGGTTACTGTCAGTGTGTAGGTGACAACCTGGCCGGGATTGCGGGTGTCTTGTGAGACCCATTTATACAACTGCAGCCCTGGGCCAGGACGTTCATCGGCGCCGATGTCGGGACCGAAGGCCGCCGGGCGTGGGTCACCGTCAATATCGTCGTTGAGCGTGGGGTAGGCTCCAGCGTCCACCGCGGCTGAGTTGGCATCGATGTGGTAGTCCCCATTATCGGGGTCCACAAAGCCTGGGTCGCCCCAAACGTTGACAGTGCCGGTAGTGACGTTACCGATGCAATCGGTGATGTTTCTCCATGTGCCGCTGCCCCACAGTGTGCCTTCCAGTTGAACGCTGTTGTTACCGGTGACACTGATACCGACGCTGTGACTTACCAAAATGGTGTTGTGCAATTGCGGGTGGCTGGTTCTGAGCGAGCCCCAGTCTGCGACGTATAGCCCCTCTCCCCCGCCGCCATGATTGCGGGCAATGGTGTTGTGGCGCAGTTGTGGGCTGGACTCACCGATGTACAGCCCACTGCCATTGCCCCGCGACGAGATGTTATCGGTGACAAAGTTGTTGACCAGCGTGGCATCGCAACTATACAGAAGCAGCCCGCCGCCATCGTAGGCAGCAGTGTTGGCGGAAACAGTGTTCTCCCTGAGCATGGCGTCGCTAGAGGACAGGTATAGTCCACCACCGCTGCCAGCGGCATTGGCAGTGACAATGCTGTCATCGAGTTTGGCAGTGCTTTCGTTCAGAAACAGCCCGCCACCGACTATGGCGGTGTTGGCGGAGACAGTGGTACCACTAAGTATGGCGGTGCTTTCCCACAGGTTCAACCCGCCACCATAGTCGGCAGCGGTGTTAGAGATGACGGTGGTGCCGCTGAGCACAGCTCCGCTGCCCCGCAGGCTCAGCCCTCCACCACCATCTCTGTACCCGGTACCATGCGCAGTGTTAGAAACGATGATATTGCCATTCAGCCTGACAGCACTGAACCACAGGTACAGTCCACCGCCGGAATGGGCGGTATTAGAGACGATGATGTTGTCACTGAGTGTGGGAGCGTTTCCTTCCCATAGGCATAGTCCGCCACCGATGGAAGTAGCAGTGTTAGAGGAGATGGTATTACCACTGAGCCTGGCTCGGCTGTAGTATAAGTACAGCCCGCCGCCACTGCTGGCGGTGTTAGCGGAGACGGTGTTGCTGATGAGTGTGGTGTCGACGCGCCCGAACAGGTACAGCCCACCGCCGCTGCTTTGGGCGGTATTGGAGGCTACAGTATTGCCGCTGAGCGCGGCAGCGCTGCCCCACAGTCGTAGCCCGCCGCCAGACTGAGCGGTGTTGGAGAAGATGGTGTTGCCGCTGAGCGTGGCAGCGCTGCCAGCCAGGCATAGCCCGCCACCGTAGGCGGCGGTGTTGGAGAAGACGGCGTTGCCATTCAGCGTGGCAGGACTGCCAGACAGGTACAGCCCACCACCGGAGCCATCTTGGACTGCGCTGGCCATATTGTCGTAGACCGCACAGTGGCTGATAGTCGCCATGGCTCTATGTAGGTACACTCCGCCGCCAGCATCACCCACGGACGGATCCCCACCTAGCCCGGTAGCGCTGCCACCAGTGATGTGCAACCCCTCCAACATAGGGCTGATAGTCCCTGTGATACAGATCACCCGTCCCTGCCTTCCGGCGTCCAGTATGGTTAGGTTGGCGTCAGGGTCGGGCGGTTCAGCGAAGGCGGTCGTGTAGCCGCCCCGGATGGTGACAGTCTTGCTGATGTAAACAACCTGGGCCAGGCCTTCATAGTTGTTCACACCGGTGTAGGTTCCGGCCGCGACCTTGATCACATCGGTGGGGGCATCCGCGGCATCCACGGCGGCTTGCACCGTTTCGAAGCAAGGGGTGGGGAGACCCGTGCAAGACGGGGCGACGTAGTAGACACTGTGGCCATCAGGCCCCTGGGCGCGGACCACGGGGGACCTGCTACTCAGCGCCCATAGCAGAGCCAGGAACAGCCCCAGGGCTACCGCCGTGCTGATGCTGATTGCGCGATTCTGGGACATTTTGCTCCTCCCTCGAACTGGGATGACGACTGTTCTGCTTTCTCTCACAAAGCACCCCAAGCCTACCGTTGCCTGGCCGGCCGCTGGACCGCCGTTACCGAGCGCCTGTGAACGGGTCGCTGCCGTATCCGACGACATACGCGGCGTGGTTCTTGAGAATGATGGGCAGGTTGATCCGCGCTCTGTATCCTCCGGCCTCAGATCGTGCATCAGGATACGCAGATGCCCGCCGCGTTTGATCTGGGGCACAGATGTGTGGTTGCGCTCCTACTGGTACTGGCGCAACACCACTGGCATATACACCTGAGATAGCTCATCGGCACCGAGGTCGGGAGTAGTACCACGGCAGTTGCCGTCGAGGTCGGTAGTAACACCTGCATCCACACCCTTGCCAATCGCCGCCGAGTCGAAGCCGATATGGTAATCCCCTGCCTCAGGATCCACGAAGTCCGGATCACCCCAGTAGTTGTGGGTGCCGGTGATGACTATGCCGGCACCTCCCCGGTCGGCCTCGTTGGCCCAGGCACCACTGCCCCACAGCGTGGCCTCCAGCGTGGCCGTATTGCCCGCCGCGACGGTGATGCCCACGGTGTGGCTGACCAGGATCGTGTTGGTCAGCGCGACGGTGCTGTAGTAACCACAGCAGTAGCTGGTAACGTGGACACCGCTCCCGTCGCCACCGCTGTTGCGGGCGATAGTGCTGTGCAGCAAGCGCGGCGAGGAATCGCTGATATACAGGCCGCTACCCTGGACATTGGCTCGATTGTCGGCGACAACGGTATTGATCAATATCGCGTTGCTTCCGCCCACGTACAGCCCGCCTCCATTGTGCAGGGCGGAATTGCTGATGACGGCATTGCTGCTGAGCATGGCAGCGTTCCAATATAGGTACAGCCCGCCACCATCATTAGCACTGTTAGCAGTGACGATAGTGCCGCTGACCGTGGTGTGGTTGCCGGACAGGAACAGCCCGCCACCGCCACCTTGGGCAGCGTTGGTGGAGATGGCATTTCCGCTGAGTGTGGCATTGCCGCTGACGGACAGGAGCATCCCGCCGCCGTTGCCCTGGGCAGTGTTGGCTGAGATGGTATTCCCGCTGAGTGTGACGTCACCGCTTCCGCACAGATACAACCCGCCCCCCCTATCTTGGGCAGTATTGGCGAAGATGGCGTTCCCGCTGAGTACGACTTGACCGCTACTGTACAGATATAACCCGCCACCGTCGTAAGTAGCAGCGTTGGTGGTGATAGTGTTGCCACTGAGCGTGGCATTTCTGGATGACAGGTACAGCCCACCACCAGTGCAGGCAGTGTTGGTGCTGACGATGTTGTGGATGAGCGTGACATCGCGGTAGTAGTATGGGTGTAGGTACAGTCCGCCGCCGTCAAGGGAGGCTATGTTGTCGAGAATCCGGCAATCGCTGATGACAAGATGAGCGTTGGCAGCGTAAATGCCACCGCCGCTGTCAGCCGCCAGGCCGTTGGCTATCCGCAACCCCTCCAGCGTGGGGCTGATGTTGCCAGCGATGTAGATCACTCGCCCATGCTTTACTGCGTCCAGCGTTGTTGGATTGATGTCAGGGTCGGGGGCGGTCCAGTTGGCCGGGCTATAGCCACCACGGACGGTCACAGTTTTGCTAATGTAGACCACTTGCTGCACACCGCCTCGGGTATTAATGCCCGCGCAGGTGCCAGCGACTTTGACTACGTCGGCCGGCCCTGTGCTGGCATCCACTGCCGCCTGGACACTGTCCCACTCAGTCGTGCCGTCGTTGAGCCGGACGTGGCAGTCCTGCAGATAGACGTCCGCGTAAGCGAAACTGGAGGCTTGCGCGCCGGTGACCCAGGCGCTGTTGCGCATCAGTCGGGGTAATGTAGGTGGGGGGCTAGTCGTGACTCGGGCGGTGATGGTGATGTGTGCACTGCCACCTACACCTAACGTGCCCAATGTGCAATTGACCTGTCCACCCCAAACCGACGTACTGGTGCAGGAGGGTCCCATACTCGCGGTGCTGGCTATGACGCGTTGCTCGACTGGCAGTATATCCGTGAGGGCAACGCTGTCCACCTGCCCTGTGCCGACGCCGGTGACTACCAGCGTGTATGTGACAGTTTGACCAGGATTGCGGGTGTCTTGTGAGGCCCACTGGTGCAATTGCAGGCCTGGGCCAGGACGCTCGTCGGCACCGATGTCCGGGCCGGAGGCCGCCGGCCGTGCGTCGCCGTCAATATCGTCGCTGAGTGTGGGGTAGGCTCCAGCGTCCACTGCGGCCGAGTTGGCATTGATGTGGTAGTCTCCATTATCGGGGTCCACAAAGCCCGGGTCGCCCCAAACGTTGACAGTACCAGTGGTGACGTTGCCGATCCAATCGGAGGTGTTTGAATACCAGAGGGTACCTTCCAATTGAGCGCTGCTGTTGCCGGTGACGTAGATGCCGACGTATTGATACGCCAGAATGGTATTGTGCAACTGTGGCCGACTGGCTCTGTTTGTGCACGAACCTGTGACATATAGTCCCTCTCCTCCTCCGCCGTGATTGCGGGCTATCGTGTTGTGACGCAGTTGCGGGCTGGACCCGTGCACGTACAGCCCGCCGCCATGGCCCCATGTCAAGGCATTGTCGGTGACAAAGTTGTTGACCAGCGTGGCATCGCCGAGATGCAGGCACAACCCGCCACCGTAGTTAGCGGTGTTGGTGGAGACGGTATTGCCACTGACTGTGGCAGTGCTGTAGTACAGGTACAGCCCGCCACCACCCTGGCTGGCGGTGTTGGCGGAGATAGTGTTGCCACTGATGGTGGCAGCGCTGGAGGACAGATACAACCCGCCACCTCCTGTAGGGGACCCTCCAGTACCCCTGGCGGTATTGGCGGAGACAGTGTTGCCACTGATGGTGGCAGCGCTGGAGGATAGGTGCAGCCCACCGCCGTTATAGGCAGCGGTGTTGGCGGAGACAGTGTTGCTACTGATCGTGGCAGCGCTGGAGGACAGGTACAGCCCACCACCGTCGCTGGCAATGTTGGCAGAGACAGTGTTCCCGCTCAGCGTGGCGTTGCTGTAGGATAGACACAGCCCACCACCACTGCCCAAGGCGGTGTTGTGTGAGACAGTGTTGTCGCCAAGTATGGCAGCACTGCTGTATGATAGGAACAGCCCACCACCGCCGCCCAAGACAGTATTGCCCGAGACAGTGTTCCCACTCAGTGTGGCGCTACTATTGTACAGGTACAGCCCACCACCGTCGTCGTTGGCGGTGTTGGCAGAGACAGTATTGCTGAATAGTGTGGCAGCGCTGTAGTACAAGAACAACCCGCCGCCGTAGCCATTTCCGGTTGTGCTGGCCGTATTGTCGTAAACCGCACAGTCGCTGATGATCGGCGTGGCTCTATTGATGTACACCCCTCCGCCAGCATCTCGCCCCCACGGATGCCCACCTAGCCCGGTAGCCCTACCCCCGGTGATGTGCAACCCCTCCAACGTGGGGCTGATGGTCCCCGTGATGTAGATCACCCGCCCCTGTTCTTGTGCGTCCAGTGTGGTCGGGTTGGTGTCAGGGTTGGGCGGATCAGTGAAGGCAGTCGTGTACCCACCTCGAATGGTGACAGTTTTACTGATGTAAACAACCTGGGCCAGGCCTCCACGGTTGCTCACACCGGTGTAGGTTCCAGCCGCGACCTTGATCACATCGGTGGGAGCATCCGCGGCATCCACGGCGGCCTGCACCGTGGTGTAGCATGGAGCGGGGACACCCGTGCAGGACGGGGCGACGTAGTAGACACTGTGACCGTCAGGCCCCTGGGCGTGGACCACAGGAAACTTGCTGCCCAGCGCCCATAGCAGAACCAAGAACAACCCGAACCCCAGAGCCAGTCCTATGCTCGTGGCGACTGCGCGATTCTTGAACATTTCGCACCTCCGTCGAACTGGAATGACGACTACGGTCGTTTTCGCTATTGCGGCGCATAGCCCCTCAGAACGAGCGGCAGGTAAATGGCATATCGCCAGTGCGAGCAGATGAGCACCGACTCGGCCGGTTTGTTCTGCGGTGTGAAGCCGGTGTCGCAGCATCCGCCGGCATCGGACCACGGGGACCACGTCCACCAGAAGGCCCCTCGGAACCACGGCCTATCTTTGAAAACGCGGAAGGCGGCCTCGTAGCACCGGGCCTGCAGGTCGCAGTTCGGCATCATGCTATTGGCATCCCACGGCGTGGCCGCCGCGCAATCGGCGCTCTCGTATCCGATCTCGGTAAAGACCACTGGTTTGTGGATCGTACTCTGCCAGGCTTCGATTTCCTCGACCCAGTTGTGGCATTCAACCGGACCGCTGTAGGTATAGCATGGGCTGGTCGTCGTGTAGCAGAAATGGCTCCACCCTGCGACGAGGTCGTCCAGCGAGGGATCTGGGTCGTTACTGAGTGGGAAGTATGCGTCAATCCCGGCCAGGTCAACCTGGTCCCAGAACGACACGTTTTCATAGCCGTCCCAGTTGGCCGCGTAGGTCAACGTACCGGTATAGGTCTGTGTGATAGCGTTCACGATGGCAACCCACTGGGAGCGGTAAGTGTCTGTCACCAGCGACTCTAACTCTGTGCCGATGCAGAACAGTTCTGCTTCGCTGTTCTGCGCGATCCCGGCGTAGTGGGTGATAAAGTCTGTATAACTGATGAACCAGGCCTCCTTGTCCACAGGGTCAAGTAGCCCGCGCCAGGTACCGTCCATGACGTCCACGTGCGGCTTGAGCATCACGTGCATACCCCTGTCGTGGAGCGCCTGAATCGTCGCGATGATCTCAGCATCCGTGTGAGTCCGCTGTGGGTCGGCATGGAGTGCAGACGAGGTATGCGTATCCATGTACCAGGTGGTGACCAGCGAGACGTAGTTGGCCGCCGTGCCGTGGAGACTATCCAGAGAGTGCGTGATGTTCTCGAAGGTATAGGCTGGGTTGCACCCACCTATCGTCCACCCCACGTCGTCCAGGCACATGGTGCCGGAGAACTCGGCGGTTGAGCAGCCGCCTGCCCCTACCTTTACTCCCAGCAGCACGATTTTGGTCGGATCGAAGCCAGCATCCATGTAGCCCCCGGGGGGTGCGGTCGTTCCTGGCGTTGTACAGACGTAATTCCACTGATTCTCCCGGATGTTGTGCCAGGTTCCGTAGAAACTCTTCCAGTTCCCGTCCTTCACGACCACCTGGAGGCCGTTGGGGCAACTCGGGTTCCCCTCGCTGCCGGCAGGGTTCCACACGTACGCGCAGACCTGTCTCCCGCTCAAGTTGACTGGCGCGGTCACGCAACAGGGTGGTTCAAGCAAGGGGGGATGGTAACGCAAGTCAACAAAGACCTCTCCATTGCTCTTGTTCGGGTGGCCGCCGACCAGATCAATGGACATCTTTAGCCCTCCAAGTTCTGAGTGAGCGCAGCCGGTTGTGATGGAGACCGCGTAAATTGCCTGCGAATCGGCGTAGGTCTGGGCTTGCCAACTGGTTGCCCAGGGATAGTCTCCTCTCGCCCAGGACACATAGGTGACCCCTTTGTAGTCCCATCCGACCGCGGACCCGGCGCTGAGTGTGCCGGCTGCGCCCCAGACGACCGCCGCTGTGATTCCCAGTCCCACGACTATCGCTAGGAGTAGATGTGACACTTTCATTTCTGTCCCCCCTTCCTTTGCGCGTAGTTGGCTCACAACAAAAAGCCCACGCGCACCTTGACGGTGGGTGGGCTTCAGTGTAGTTCAACGTTTACCCCCAGGGCGCTCCGACTGCCTTGGCCTCCGGTAACCCGCGAGCGATATGGGTTTGTACGATATGACTCTAATATATCACAAACTGGCGCATAAGTCAACACTTTGCAACATGAACTATTGGATTCCTGTAGCCTGTCAGATCCAATCCGGGTTTCCTGGGCAAGCTGAACTCATGGTCCTCCATGCGATACTCTTATGGGGCCTGCTATGACCAAGATACGTAATCTGTTATAATCGTGTCGGCGTGGAATCGTGAGAACGGGTTGAGGCAAAAAGAAGAAACCAGGTTTTTCGATAAGCGAAGCGACAGAACCTGGTTTCTCTGGGAGGTTTCCATGTGGTTTGGGCTACGCATGTCCTCGAAGGCCAACGCTGACCTCGTCTCGGCTGTGGCCGATCTGCTAGAGTCCACTTCGCGCGTGCTCATCTTGACCACCAGCGGCATCTGCCTGGCCTGGTATCTCGTGGGTGCGTTGGTGGATTGGCCGATGGCGAGCCTGGGCAGCACGTTCCTCGTGGCGCTGGTCGTCATCGTGGTCGCCGCCGTCGCGCTGTACGTGCTGCCAAAGCGGCTCCTGGCTGCACAGGTCTGGTGGTTGGTGGGGGTGGGGGGTGTCGTCGTCCTGGCCGCCTATCTGTTTCGGCGGCCCGAGATCGCCTTCCTGTTTGCGCTGCTTCCGCTAATGGCCGTCGTCACCGTGGGCTGGCCGGCCGGCCTGCTCGCCCAGGGCTTCGTGGTGGTCGGGGTGTGGTGGCTCAGCAGCACTCTGTTGCAGGGGTCTCTCTCTTTTTCTTACGGCCTGGGCATCATCGCCGGCGGGGCTGTCGCCGGGACACTGGGCTGGTCGGTGACACAATCGTTGCTTCGCGTGACCGGGTGGGCGCTCACCAACTATGAACAGGGCTGGCACAGTGTGAGGGAGATGAGGGAGCAGCAACTGGAACTCAGGCAGACGCAAGAAGATCTCGTCCACGCCAACCGTGAACTGGCCCGCCTGTCCGACCGCTTGAAGGCCATGCAGCAGGTGGCGGAGGAAGCACGACGGGCGAAGGAGGAGTTTGTAGCCAACGTGAGTCACGAACTGCGCACCCCCCTCAATATGATCATCGGCTTCAGTGAGATGATTACCCAATCCCCGCAGGTCTATGGCAGCGGATCTACTCATCTGCATGGACTTCCACCGGCGCTCCTGGCGGACATTGACACCATCTACGCCAACAGCCAGCACCTGGCCCGGCTGGTGGACGACGTATTGGACCTGAGCCAGGTCGAGGCGGGACGCATGGCGCTCAGCAAGGAATGGGCCTCGTTGCCGGAGATCGTGGACGCGGCCTCCCTGGCCGTGCGTCCCCTCTATGAATCCAAGGGGTTGTACCTGGACGTGCAGGTTCCGGACGACCTGCCTCCGCTGTTCTGTGATAGCACGCGCATCCGCCAGGTCGTGCTGAACCTGCTGAGCAATGCCGGCCGCTTCACGGAGCGGGGAGGAGTGCGGGTCAGGGCCTGGCGCGAGTCGGATGTACTCATCCGCGACGGCACGGAGACGCGCGTCGTCGTCAGTGTGACCGATACTGGTCCGGGCATTGCACCGGAAGACCAGGCGAGGCTATTTGAGCCTTTTCAGCAACTGGACACTTCCCTGCGTCGCCCCCACGGGGGCAGCGGCCTGGGATTGAGCATCAGCAAACGGTTTGTGGAGATGCACAAGGGGAGGATGTGGCTGGAGAGTCCTGCATCAATGCAAGCCCCCCACGCCAGTGGGGGGTCTGTGACCCCCCACTACTGTGGGGCCGCTTGCCCAGGGAACCAGGAAGAGGGCCCAGGCACCACGTTCTACTTCAGCCTGCCCCTCGAGACGCCCCTCCCGACCACGCTGGCCAGCACTGAGCGGATGAGTACATCGCGGATGAGTACGGACGGTGCGATGCGTTGGCTCAATCCGCACGGTGAGTACGAGTACAGGATTCGCACCAGGCCGTTCAAGGCCCCTGCACCGGAGGCAGCCCCGCGCTTTGTCCTGTTGGAGGAGGGTAAGACCCTGCAACGGTTGTTCAGCCGGTACCTGCACGGTTTCGAGACCTGCTCTGTTCAGGACGCCGGGAGCGCCATGGTGGAATTGAACCGCGCACCGGCCCAGGCCCTGATTGTGAACGCTCCCCCGCTCGGAGAGACGCCGGCCCCGATGGGCCAGTTGACCAACCTGCCCTATCGTACACCTGCGATAACCTGCTGGGTGCCCGGCGAGGACGAGGCCGCCAGGCAACTGGGTGTGGTGCGCTACCTCACCAAGCCGGTGACCCGTGACCAGTTGCTCTCGACAATGGAGGGCCTGGGAGATCGTGTGAAACGGGTGCTCCTGGTGGACGATCAACCGGAGGCGCTGCAACTGTTCGCCCGCATGCTCTCTTCTACGGAGCGGGGCTACCGCGTCCTGCGGGCCGAGAGTGGGCCGCGGGCGCTCAGCCTGCTCCGCCAGCAACGACCCGACGTGATGCTCCTGGACCTGATCATGCCGGGGATGGACGGTTTCCAGGTGCTGCAGGAGAAGGGGCGGGACCCTTCCATCAAGGACATACCGGTCATCGTCATCTCTTCGAAGGATCCCACCGGCGAGCCGATCGTGAGCGACAGTTTGACCGTGACCCGTAGCGGGGGGCTTTCGGTACGTGATCTGCTGGGCTGTATTCAGGCCCTCAGCGAGGTTCTGTCTCCATCGAAGACCTGACAGGTTGCGGATGAGGCCCGACGGGTACGTCGGGACACCCGGGAAACCTGTCAGGTCTAATTTGGCGATCGAGGGCGGCCAGGAAAGCCTGGCGTGTGACCGGCTTGCGCACGAACGCGCTGGCGCCCAGGGATAGGGCCAGTTCCTCCTCGGCCAGGATCGTGCACACGACGATGGGGATGTGAGCGGTGAGGGGGTGCTGCCGCAGCCGCCCCAGGATCTCCCAGCCGTCCACGTGGGGCATCATCACGTCCAACACGATGATGTGCGGAGAGAGTTCCTGGGCCAGGGCCAGGGCCTGCTCTGGATCTGGCGTACCGACCAGGCGATAGCGGGTGCCGGCGGTGTAACGCTGCAAGAGGCGCAGGGTGCCCGCGTTGTCGTCAATCGCCAGCACGGGTAGTTGGCCCAGGGCGGGCACGACCAGCCTGGCGCTGAACCCCTCCCCGCTGTCCGAGACGGTCAGGCTGCCCCCGCATAGGTCCGCCAACTGGCGCGCCATGTCCAGCCTGGCGGCGTCGCTGTCGGAAGACCTGTCGGAAGACCTGGCAGGTTTCCCGGGTGTCCCGACGTACCCGTCGGGCCTCACCCGCAACCTGCCAGGTCTGGCTGCCGGGGCTTCCTCGCACTCCACTTCGATCGCCACTTCGCGGTCCAGCGCGCGGGCCGAGACGTGCACCTGCTGGCACGACGACGCGCGCGGGATGGCTGCGCTGAGCAGGCTGATGAGCGTCTGGCGTACTGCGACCGGATCGGCGGCTGCCTGGGGCAGGTCGTCGTCCACAGCCAATGCCAGGTGGACGCCGTGTTGGGTGGCCAGGGGGCGGGTCAGTTCCAGCACGGCGGGCAGTTCCCGCTTCAAGTCAGTCGGGTTCTCCGGTGGGGTGTCTTTCAGCCAGGCCAGGTCTTCGTACGATGGTTTCTCGTCCCGCTGCCTCTCCACGTCCAGTTGCTCCCACAGTTGGTGGGCCAGCGTCTCCAGGGCGGCACGTTGCTCGCGCCTCAGTTGGCGGGTGCTGATGCCGAGTTGATCGGCCACTTCCAGTTGGCTGAAATACTGCACGTACCGATAGAAAAGGGACTCGTAGAGCCGCCATGCGGGTGACTGAGGGGGCTCGTCGGCCTCTGGCTTGAGCGACTTGATGGCGTCAACCAGGATGCGCCGGAGAGCCGCGGGCGTGTCCGGCTGATTCGCCACGCCGAATGCGGCGGCCAGCGGGCTTTGACGCAGGTAGTTTGGATCCCGCAGGTGGTTCAGGGCATCCCGCAGGTGCTTCAGGAACTGCTCTCTCGTCAGATCGCTCACTTCATGTCCGCCTCATGTCCACATGTTGGCCGAAATAGCAAGGGTTTTGTGATATTATATAGCAGGAGCTAGTGGCTGGCAATACCTTCCCGAAGGCTTAGGCAGCGGCATCCAGCCCACAATACGCTGTTTCTGGGTGACATTCTCGGTGTTCACGGTGCACCTGCGAGCCTTCGGGAAGGTCTGGCAGGAAGGAGGTGGTAGAGTTTCCGGAAAGCATAATCGGAACTTGTGCGTTCCACACGGACGGCAGTTTACCAATTATTTGCATCAAGTTAAGGAGGGATGACGACGTGAAGAAACTGAATCGGCGCGATTTCCTGCGCATGAGTGCCCTGACTGCGGCGGGCGCGGCTCTCGCCGGGTGCGGGCCCAAGGCAGCGCCAACGGAGACACCGGCACAACCCGAGCCCACCGTGGCGCCGGTGGAGCAGCCCGCGCCTGCGGAAGGCACGCTCATCCGGTTCTGGACCGGGTGGGGTGGTGGCGCTTTTGTGGCGGCCTTCCAGGCGATCCTGGAGAGCGAGGAGTTCAAGGCAGTCCTGGGCGACAACACCTTCGAGGTCAAAGACTCGACGCCGGGTGAAGCGATGCTGACCGCCATCGCCGGCGGCGACCCGCCGGAGGCCGGTGCAAACATCAACTACCTCGACTTTATGGCGCGTGACGTATGCACGCCCATCGAAAACCTGGTCGCTACCAGCCAGGTCGTCAAGAAGGAGAATTTCCTGGAGGGGCACTTTGATCAGTGCTGGTACCAGGGACATATGTACGGTGTCCCAGGCATCGAGAGTTTTCTGCGCTATGGCCTGAACTATAACACGAAACTGGTGGAAGCGGCCGGCCTCGATCCCGACAACCCGCCCGTGACGTGGAGTGAGGTCTATGCGTGGCACGAGGCACTGACCAAGTTCGACGATGCCGGCAACATGCTGCAGATCGGGTTGAACCCCAACGATGCGATGGGCGAGGGCGCCTGGTTCCCCGATGGCTGGATGGCTCCCATCTCCTGGGGTTGGGACTGGTTCGACGAAGATGCCGGCAAGTTCGACATTAACAACGAGAAAATGGTCGAGTCGTTCGCTACCTTCAAGCAGTTCATTGACCTGGCCGGCGTGGACAACCTGGCGAACATGTACTCCGTCGAAGGGCATGGCACCTGGGGTGGGGCATACAACGCCGAGGTACAGGCCATGATCGTCGAGGGCTACTGGCACCCCGGCGAGACGATGAACGAAGCGCCGGAGGTCGGCCAGTACAACCGCGCCACCTGGCTGCCGGTGCCCGAGAGCCGCCGGGGCGTCAAGGTTCAGGGCGGGGGCACGCACATGGTCCTGTTCTTTGCGAATGCCAGGAACACGCCGGGCATGTTCAAAGTCGCCGAGTTCATAGAATCGAAGGTGGCCTGCGATGCCTTCTGGAACAACCTGGGCTGGCTGCCGTCGGTCAAGAGTTACTACGACACGGTGGACCCGAGCATCTACCCCGGCCTGGACTTTTACTTCGCCTCCATAGACCAGATCACCGAGTGGTGGCCGCCGGTCTACTGCCCGATCATTGACTTTGTCAGCACCGAGTACTACAATCTGACGGACAAGGTCAACCGGGCCGAGGTGACGCCCGAGCAGGCGGCGGAAGAGCTCCAGAATCGCTGCCAGGCAGAGTACGAAGCGGCAGGGTTTGGCGGATAAGGCTGACCCACATCCTATGGTTGGGCAGGAGGGCCATCCTCTTGCCCAACACCCTCCCGCAGGGTTGCCCGGATGTACTCATCTGCACGGATGTACTCATCCGCAACCTGCGGGAGGGTGGGCAGAGGTGCCGGAGGTGGCTTATGCGGGCTGTGGCTCGAAGGCGAGAACGTATGACGGCAACGGAGCGGCGCCGGGTGTTGACCGGCCTGCTGTTCGTTTCCCCCTGGTTGATCGGCTTTCTGACGTGGATCATCTATCCACTTGTCTCGTCCTTTTACTATAGTTTTACCCGCTATGACATACTACGCCCTCCCGTCTTCATTGGGCTGAAGAACTATGTAGAACTGTTTACCTCTGACCCGCACTTTAGTGTCGTTCTCCCCAATACTCTCTACTACGTCGGACTCGGTACGCCGTTGGCGTTGGTGACTGCTTTTCTGTTGGCCACCCTGCTCAACACTCGCATCGTCGGCCGCTCCGTGTTCCGCACGATCTTTTACTTCCCGGCCATCGTACCAGCCTTTGTGCTCGCCATGGTGTGGAGTTACCTGCTCAATCCCCAGTATGGAGCGATCAACGCCATGCTGCAGGCGGCCGGGATGAAGACGATCCCTTTCCTCACTTCCCCTGCACTGGCCAAACCCACCCTCATCGTGATCGGCATGTGGGCCTCGGGGTACTCGATGGTGCTCTATCTGGCCACGTTGCAGAGCGTGCCGCGCGAGTTGTACGAAGCGGCGACGGTGGATGGGGCCAATGCGCTGCAACGGTTCTGGAACGTGACCATACCGATGTGTACACCCGTCATCCTGTTTACCCTGGTCACGGGCATCATCTACGGATTCCAGGATTTTACGCTGCCGTGGTTACTCACGAATGGTGGGCCGAGTGAATCCACCGAGTTCTACGCCTTACACCTCTTCCGTAACGCCTTTCGTTTCCTGCGCATGGGCAAAGCCTCGGCCATGGCCTGGATTCTGTTCCTGATCATCGTGGTACTTACGTTCATCCTGTTCAAATCGTCCGGCCGATTCGTCTACTACGCGGATACGAACGAATAGGGCCAGGAGATTCTTCGCTGCGCTAGATTCTTCGCTGCGCTCAGAATGACGAGGGAGGGTAAAATGACTGTGCAGGTATCATCTAGTGTTACCCCACGCGTGGCAAGGACGCGCCGGATGTACCCATCCGCTCCGACCAGGCTGAGTGCCGCGGGAGTGCTTGGAGAGATCGCCAAGTATGCGCTTCTGGCGGTGTTGTCGGCCAGTTTCGTACTCCCGTTGTATTGGATGGCGATGTCGGCGCTCAAGAACCTCAATCAGGTCTTTGTCATCCCGCCGGTCTGGTTCCCGATTCCTCCCCGCTGGATCAACTATGTAGAGGCGTGGCAATTTGACACCTTCAATCTGTATACCTTGAATACGGTGGTACGCTATGCCATTCCGGTGACCATCGGCAGCGTCCTGTCGAACGTCCTGGTGGCCTATGGGTTTTCTCGCATCTACTGGCGAGGGCGTGACGTGTTGTTCTCCATCTGCTTGATGACGATGATGATCCCCGGGCAGGTGACCATGGTGCCGGTCTTTATCATCTTCAAACACCTGGGTTGGGTCAACAGTTACCGGCCCCTGGTCGTGCCGGCCTTCTTTGCCAATGCTTACACGATCTTTATGCTGCGCCAGTTCTTCAGGACGATCCCGCGCGAACTCTCTGAAGCGGCTCTCATTGATGGTGCGGGCGAGTTCACGATTATGTGGCGCATCATCATGCCGTTGGTCAAGCCGGCCCTGGCGGTGGTGGCCTTGAGCGCGTTTATGGGGGCCTGGAACGACTATATGGGGCCACTGATCTACATCAACCAGACCCACCTGTACCCGCTGGCCATGGGCCTGGCACGCCTGAGCGCGGCCCTGAACCAGCCGGGTATCAAAGGCATGGTGTATCCCTACATGATGGCCGTGAGCACGATCGTGACCTTGCCCAGTGTGTTCATCTTCTTCTTTGCCCAGCGCACGTTCATCGAAGGGATCGTATTGACGGGCATAAAGGGGTAGCCTCGCTTGCACATCGCGGGCCACGCTTATGACGTGATGTCTGCCCAGGAAGTGGACTTGATCCACCAGGGGGCGCTATGCATCCTGGACGAGATGGGGATGGAGGTCCAGAACCGGCGTCTCCTGGAGGTGCTGGCCGGCTCGGGGCTGCGGGTGGATTTCGGGAACGAGCGGGCGCATTTTCCCCCACCTCTGGTCGAGCGTTTCATCGCCGGGGCGGACAAGTACGACTGGGAGAAGGCACAGCCTGGCGTAAGCGGGTCGGCGGGTGTGTACCACGGCCTGTACCACGACCCGGACTCGGGCGAACTGGTGCCCTGGACGGAAGAGGCACTGGCCTTCTACTTTGCCCTGGCGCACCACCTGCCTCATCTGGATGGGGCCAGCATGCTCGGCTGCCGGCTGCCTGTGCCTGCGCCGCTGGAACCCCTGTACGAGCGTTACTACTGCTGGAAGTACGGCGCAGAGGAGGGAGGCTCCATCTACCTGGACGAGACCTGCCCCTATCTGCTGGAACTCTACCAGGTCCTGGCCGGCGCGCGTGGGGTGCCACTGGAGCAGGTCTTCCGGGCCTCGGTATACGTGGTCCCGCCGCTCAAACTGGGCCGCCACGAGGCCTACCAGGTGGCCTACTTCTGGGAGCGGGGGCTGCGCGTGGGCATCGGCGGCGGCATGCCGGCTATGGGAGCTACCGCGCCGGTGACCCTGGCCGGTGCCGTCACGCTCAACCTGGCGGAGCAGTTGGCCCTGAGCATTCTGAACCGGGCGCTCTTTGGCGACAATCGCTTCTCCTTGCATTGCTCCATCTCCGTGATGGACATGCGCACGGCCATCCGCCCCTTCGGCCGGCCGGAGATGGCCATCACCAACCTGATGACCGCCCAGTTGGCGCGCTACTACGGGGCCTCTTTCAGTGGGCACGCCGGGTTGACCGACGCCAAACTCCCCTCGGCTGAGGCAGGTGCACAGAAAATGCTGAGTGGCATCCCGACCCTGCTGGCAAGCGGCAGCCTGTGGGTGGACGCCGGCCTGCTTTCGATAGACGAGGTCTACTCGCCGATTCAGATGGTCCTGGACGACGAGATGTTGAGTGCACTGAAGCAGTTCACGCGCGAGTTTGAAGTCAGTGAAGAGACCATCGGCCTGGAGGTGATCCTTGAGGCCGGGCCAGGAGGGCAGTTTCTCGATCGGCTGCACACGGCGCGCCACTTCCGCGAGCACTGGGAACCGGGAATCTGGTCGCGCCAGATGCTGCGGCCCTGGTTGGATGCGGGACGGCAGTTGGACGTAGATCGGGCACGCGAACTGGCGCTGGAGGTGCAGGCGGAGGTGCAGCAGGGTGGATTGGCGCCGCCGGGGATGCCGGAGGGGGTGGAGCGGGAGGTGCTGGGGGTCATTGAGCGGGCCAGGCGGGCGCTGGTGGGGTAGGACGAGACTGATGATCGCGGAGGGGGCTATGTCCGACATGCTGGTCAAGTTGTACGAACTGAAGGACGATTGGGGCTTTCTCGCAGAGCAGGAGGAACTGGGCATCACCATTCGCAAGCCAATCGGCCCTGAAAAACACCTGGTTGTCGCCTGGGTAAGGGGGAACTTTGGAGATGCCTGGGCCAGCGAGACGGATCGTGCGCTCTCGAACACGCCTATCAGCAGCTTTGTCGCGATCCAGGAGGGTTCGCTGATCGGATTTGCCTGTTATGACGCCACGGCTTTGGGTTTCTTTGGGCCGGTAGGGGTTGTGGAATCGTCTCGGGGCAAGGGGATTGGCAGAGCGTTGCTGCTGGCATGTCTCCTGGATATGAAGTTGAAGGGATATGGCTATGCCATTATCGGAGCCGCGGGCCCGCAGGAATTCTACAGCAGGAACGTGGGAGCAGTCGAGATTCCTGATTCATCTCCTGGGCTGTGGAGAACCTGGCTGAAAAGGGGCGAAGCGTAGTCCTACCAGGGGAGGTTCCAATGTCCGAGATTGATCTACAGATCGGCTTTGCCGACGCCATGACCAAACTGAACTGGGGGGTCTGGGACTGGGACGATGCAGGTGGTGGGTTTCCCGACGAGATCGCCGTCACCGGTGCGCGCAACGAGGTCGTCGGCGTGCAGGTGCGCCTGAGCAGCCCGCAGGACCTGGTCCTGACGCTGGATCGCGCCAACTGGCTGCACCCCCTGGGCTTCTGCCCGCGCGTGCGGCTCGACGTGCGATTCCCCAGCCTGCCTGCGGAGGCGGTCGAGGTCTTGGCCGTGGGCTACGTGGAGGGGGACGACCGTCGCCAGTGGATGGAATATCTCGACCGCGCCGGCTACGCGCAAGTGCCCGCGCATCGTCCTCAGGCGGTCTACGTGCGCATCCGCATTCCCGCTGATCTCGACGCGGGCGTCCACGAGGGGCACGTCACGGCCTATGCGCAGTACGGGTTCGAAGACGAGGAGTCTATCTGGCAGGGCACCGTGCGCCTGCACGTCGCCGACGTGACCTTGCCGGACGTGGCCGATTGGTCCTTTCACCTCAACCTGTGGCAGCACTATACGTCCATCGCCCGCTATCATCACGTCCCGTTGTGGGGTGAGGAGCAGTTTGCACTGATTGATCGCTATCAGGCCAGCCTGGCCCAGTTGGGGCAGAAGGCGGTGACCGTCATCGCGGCCGAGATGCCCTGGTCGGGCCAGCGTTGCTTTCGCGACCGCGCCTATCCTTCCTACCTGTTCGAGCACGCGGTCGTTGACGTGGCGCGTGACGAGGCGGGCCAGTTGCATTTTGACTATCGCAAGATGGATCGGTTGCTGGGCCTGGCGGCCAGGCACGGCATAGACAGGGAAATAGACATTTTTGGCCTGCTCAACGTCTGGGTAGACGAAGATTATGGGTTCGGCCAGGTGGCGCCCGATGCGCCTGACGCGATCCGCGTTCGCTGCTACGACCAGCACAGCGGCGCGGTCACGTACCTGCGCACGGCGGCTGAATTGAGCGTTTTCATCCGGGCTCTGCACGATCACCTGGCGCACAAGGGCCTGCTGGAGCGGGTGCGCATCGTGGCCGATGAGCCGGGCGACCTGGCGGCCTTTAACGCCCGCCTGGCCTTCGTCGAGGCGGCGGCGCCGGGTTTCAAGTACAGCGTGGCCATCAATCACTTTGAGTTTGTGGAGGGCGCGCCGCCGGAAGTGGTGGACGCGGTGCCGGTCCTGCCGCTGGCCTGCCAGGACCCGGAGCTGACGGCTGCCCTGACCGGGCGCCTCCACGCGCGCGGCGGGCGCATGCTGTGGTACGTGTGCTGCTGGCCGCCGATCCCGAACACCTTCATTCACTCGCCGCTGGTCGAAGGGCAACTGCACGGCTGGTTGACCTATTACCTCAAACTCGATGGTTTCCTGCGCTGGAATTTCTGCCTGTGGCCGGCAGAGCCGTGGAAGCGGGTGAGTTGGCGCGCACCGTCGTGGAATGCAGGCGACATGTTCTTCGTGCTGCCGGGCAACGACGGCGCACCCGTGGAGACCCTGCGCTACGAGGCGCTGCGCACGGCGGTGCAGGACTATGAACTGCTCAAACTGGCCGAGTGCACGCTGCCTGCCGCGGCGATGAAGGTCCTGCTCGATCAAGCATTTGGCCTCGTCCTGCGCGCGGGTTCCATCCGCGATTTTGCCGGGGTCGGAACGGCCAAGGCAGAGACGCTGTACTCGTTGGACCCACGGGACTACCAGGCCGCCCGCCGCCTGGTCCTGGAGGCCCTGACCAAATCATGATGGGGGTATGGCAATGAAAAAGACGATCGTTTTGCTCGGAGTCGGCAGCACCTACTTTACCCGCCAACTCGTGGAAAGCCTGATCCTCAAGGGCGGCGAGTGGGACGTGCGCATGGTGGACATTGTGCCTGAATGCCTGGAGATTGCCACCCTCCTGGCCAGCCGCATGGTGGAGTTGTACGATGCCCCGATCACCGTCAGCGGGTCGCTGGACCGGCGGGAGGTGCTGCCCGGGGCCGATGCGGTGGTTTCGACCATCGGCGTCGGCAGCCTGCACGCCTGGGAGAAGGACGTCACGATCTTCCGCCAGTTCAACGTCTACCAGTCCACCGGCGACACCTACGGCGCAGGCGGCGTCTCCCGCGCCCTGCGCACCATCCCGGTGCTGATCGAAGTAGCGCGCGATATTGAGCGGCTGTGCCCCAACGCGCTGTTCATCAACTTCACCAACCCCATGTCGGTCAACGTCCGCGCACTGGCCAGGGAGACGTCGGTCAGGATCGCCGGGCTATGCTACGGGGTCACCTATTACGAACACTTCCTGGCGCGCTTGATCGGCGTGCCGTGGAAAGAGGTCCAGTGCCGCGCCATCGGCGTAAATCACTTTACCTGGATCACCCAGTTCCAACACCAGGGCCGGGACGCCTGGCCGCTGGTGCGCCAGAAGATGCAGGAGAAGATAGACTCGGGTGAAATCAAGGAGAGTTACACCTGGGAACTGTTCCGCACGTTCGATGCCTTCCCCTGCGTGGGGGATGGGCACATCTGCGAGTTCGTGCCCGGCTGGCAGGGCCAGGGCGCTTACTACGGCAAGACCTTTGGCGTGAACGCCGGGCATAGTAGCTCGTTCGAGGAATACGTGGCGGGCTTCCACCGCGTGTTCGCCGAGATGGCGGACCAGGCCTATGGGCGCACGCCCATCGCCAAGAGCGAAGTGGACATGTCGAGCGAGACCTTTCGGGACGAGGACCTGTTCATTGACGTGCTGAATGCCTCGCTGGGCCAGGGCGAGATTTTCCGGACGGTCAACCTGCCCAACGTGGGCCAGGCCAGCAATCTGCCGGCGGGTGCGGTGCTGGAGGCGACGACGTTCATCAGCAGCGCGGGCTTCGAGCCGCTGTGCTTTGGCGAGTTGCCGCCGGGCATCACGGCCATCCTTCAGCGCATCATCGGCACGCAAGAGTTGACGGTAGAGGCCGCCCTAAAATCCGATCGCAAGCTGGCGATCCAGGCGCTGGTGGCGGGGGAGACCGTCAAGACCGAAGCCGAGGCAGAAAAAATGATGGACGTGATCCTGGAGACCCACCGCGAGTACCTGCCGCAGTTCTTCAGGTAGGGCAAGCCCCTCACGTACTCGTGAGGGGTCCCGTGACCGCCAACCCAGGAGATTACAGGCAAGCCCCTCACGTACTCGTGAGGGGCTTCGTGACCGCCAACCCAGGAGATTACAGGCAAGCCCCTCACGTACTCGTGAGGGGTTCCGTGACCGCTAACCCAGGAGGTTACATGAGAGGTGATCCTATGGCTGAACTGACTTCGCGAGAACGCATGCTACGTGCGCTGAACCGGCAGGAAGCCGATCACATCCCCTGCTGCTTCATGAGCTTCACTGCGTTACGCAAGCGGCACCACGAGGATCTGTACGAACTGGCCAAAGCCGAGCGCGCGATGGGGCTCGACTCGCTGCTCTTCATCCCCGTCGCGCCGCGCCCGGCGCGCCCGGAGCATCCGGACCTGCGCGGGCTGCCGGTAAGGTGGCCTGCCGGCGTCCAGACCAGGGAGTGGCGCGAAGCGGTGCCGGGTGGGTTCGACCTCCTGCACCGGGAGTACGTCACGCCCGCCGGTACGCTGACCGCCAGCGTGCGCCTCTCGGAGGACTGGCCTCACGGCGATCACCTCCCCTTCGTGGACGATTACCAGGTCCCGCGGGCAGTCAAACCGCTCGTCATGGAGCCAAAAGAACTGGAGATACTACGGTACATGCTGATCTCTCCCCAGGAGGACGACGTCGCCCGCTTCAAGCAGGAAGCCCAGGAGGCCCGTGCCTTCGTCGAGGAGCACGGCGTCCTCCTGGTTGGCGGCTGGGGGGTGGGGATGGACATGGCCAACTGGCTGTGCGGGATGCAGAACCTGATGCTCCTGACGATGGAGCAGCCCGCGTTCGTCGCCGACCTGCTGGAGACGATCCACGCCTGGAACAAGCAGCGTATGCAGGTCGTGCTCTCCGCGGGGGTTGATCTGTACATCCGCCGGGCCTGGTACGAGGGCTGCGACTTTGTCACCCCCCGTTTCTACCAGAATGCGATCTTGCCCCGCCTGAAAGCGGAAGTCGAACTGGCCCACGAGTACGGGACAAAGTTCGGCTACATCTGTTCCAGCGGCACCAAACCGATGGTGGACTTGTACCTGGAGGCCGGCATTGACGTCCTGATCGGGATTGACCCGATCCAGGGAACCCACACCGATATGCGGCTCTTACGGGAGAAACTCGGTGGCCGGGTCTGCCTGTGGGGTGGGGTGTCGGGCGCGGTGACGGTCGAGATGGGCAGCGAGGAGGAGGTACGAGAGGCGGTGCGGCACGCCATCGCCACGCTGGGCCCGGACGGCTTCATCCTCTCGCCCGTGGACAACATCACCGTGGACGCGCCGCTGACCTGGCGGAACATTGAGATCTTGATGGACGAGTGGCGCAAGCACCGGTGACCCTCCCGCAAGGATTGTGGATTTCGGATTTCGGATTGCGGAATTGACCAGTCAGGAGGTCCTCAGACGGCGGATGGGTACATCCGACTTATCCGCCTCCTGCCGGCAGGCTGCCAGCCAGTCCAGGATGGCCTGAACCTGGCGACGGCGGAAGTCGAATACCAGGCGGGCAAAGTCGTGGGGCGCGCACTGGGCAACGCTCTGCTCCAACCCGGCGATCCGCTCGCGGCACATGGCCTCTTGTGCGGCGATCAACGCTGCGGTCCCCTCCAGGTTCAGCGTGCGGTGAAAATACAGTTTGGCCAGGAACTCGATCCGCACTTTCCGCATGGCCGGCACCGGATGCTGCACCCAGTCCAGAAAGATGTCCCGCCCGGCTGGCGTGATCGTGTACACCTTGCGGGGTGGGTGGCTTTCCTGTGGCACAAGTGCGCAGAGAATCTGGCCGGCCTTCTCCAATCGCTTCAGCGCACCGTACAGATTGCTGAGGCCGATGGTCCAGATGCGGCCCAGTTCGTCTTCTACGCGCCGGTGCAGGTCGTAGCCGTGGAGCGGCCCCTGCATCAGGAAGCCGAGGATGGCCACTTCGAGAGGCTCTCGCCGATGATGTTCCATGTGCACCTCACCTTCCCGAAAGTTGCGGGGTCATCGGATTGGCCGGAGGTGGGGTCTGCAGGGCGCTTCCGGTGGCCCCAGGCAATTGCTGCGTGCCTTTCGGGAAGGTTGCCAGGCAGATGATGAGGCGGTCCTGGGCCTGTAAGACAAGCACGGGCACGCCGTACACCGCAGACAGATTGTGAGCGGTCAACGCCGAAGCGGCCGGGGCGGCCGACCATACTTCGCCCTGCTTCATCAACACCACAGTATCGGCCACGGCTGCCGCCACGTTGGGATCGTGGGTGGTCAAGACCACCGTCACCCCGGCCGCCGAGAGGCGGCGCAGAATGCGCAGAATGCGCTCCTGGTTGCCCAGGTCGAGGTGGGACGTCGGTTCGTCCAACAGCAGAATGCGCGGTTCCTGGGCGAGTGCACGGGCCAGTATGATCAACTGGTGTTCGCCGCCGCTCAAGGCGGAGACAGAACGGTCTCGCAGAGTGCCGGCGCCAACCACTTCCAGAGCCTCCACAGCCACCTGCCGGTCGGCGGGACGGGGCATCTCTAACGGCCCCAGGTACGGCGCCCGGCCCATCAACACGTATTCCAGCACAGAAAAGTTGAACGTGATGGCCTCACTCTGGGGTACCAGCGCCACCAGTCGCCCCATCTCCCGCCGGGAGTAACTGGCCTGGGGCCGGCCCGCCAGCCGGATCGTTCCCCGGCCAGGCGAGAGCAGGCCCAGGATCAGGTGCAGGAGCGTCGTCTTGCCGGAACCGTTGGGCCCGAGAATGGCGGTGATCGAGCCGGCGGGGATTTCCAGCTCAAGTCCCTGCAACACCGCCTGCCCCGGATGCCGGACGTCGGATGTACCCCCATCCGCCCCGTCCGTGCCGTCGTAGGAGAACCACAGGTCCGATACGTCAATGACCGCTTGAGTGTTCATTGCGCCAATCTCACGCTCCTGCTGCTCATGAGGATCAGGAAAAAGGCCGCCCCAAGGAGGGAGGTGAGAATACCGAGCGGGATCTCTCCGGCGGTCAGCGTGCGCGACAGGTCGTCACACAGCAGGGCGAACAGAGCCCCGACCCACATCGAGACGGGCAAGGCGCTCTGGGCATCGGCGCCCACCAAGCGCCGGGCGACGTGTGGGACGATCAGGCCGATCCAGCCCACCACCCCGGCCACCGAGACGACGCCTGCCACCGCCGCCACCGCCGCTGCCAGGAGCAGCGTCCGCTCCCGCCTCGGCGCTGTCCCCACGGAGAAGGCGGTCTCCTCGGGCAGGGCGAGCAGGTTGAGCCGCCAACGCATCAGGACCATGACCACCAATCCCGGCACGACCACCGGCAGCAGATAACCCACGTCCTTCCACGTCACGCTCCACAGCCCTCCCATCGTCCAGAACACGATCTCAGGCAGTTGGGTCGCAGGGTCGGCCAGGTATTTGAGCATGCCCACTCCCGCCGAAAAGAGGGCTGCCACGGCGATCCCGGCCAGTACCAGGCGCAGGATCCATCCACCGAAGCGGATGCGGCGCGCCAGGAAATAGGAACCGGCCAGGCCGAGTCCCGCAAAGAACGCGGCGGAGCATTCGACGACGAGCGGGCCGCCCTTCAGGAACAGGATGCTGAACGCGGCCCCAAAGGCTGCCCCTTGCGACACTCCCAGGAATCCCGGCTCGACCAGCGGGTTACGGAATACCATCTGCAACACGCTTCCCGCTGCCGACAGTGCCATCCCCAGCAGACACGCGGCCAGGATGCGGGGCAGGCGCAGGTTCAACACCAGCCGCTGCGCCATTCCGTCCCGCCAGAGTGCCGAAGGTGGCGTCCAGTAGGGGGCTGGATACCGCCCAAGGAAAAGAGATAGCAGCAGCCCGACCAACAGGAGCAGCGCTAAGATCAGTTGCGTGGGCAAGCGGCCCCACTGGCACCGTGCCACTAAGGCTCCCCCTGCACGTGCGGCAGGATGTACTCCTGGATCGCATCCTCACTCAGCCCATACATCTGTTCAAAGAACTGGAACATCTCCTGTCTCGGATCCAGGTCGGCCAACCGGTCTGGGTGCATGGTCCTGGCCAGCCAGGTCAAGCCCAGGATCCAGCGCGGGTCAGGCTGGTCCCAACTGTAGAAATCCCTGGGGAAGGCATAAAGGTTGCCCTCCCGCACGGCCCTGAGCGCCTGCCACTGAGGATCGGCCTTCAGGCTTTCTACCGTCTGCGCCACGTCCGAAAAGTAGTTGACGACGAAGATGAGATCGGGGTCCCACGCCGCGATTTGCTCAAAGTTGACCACCGTCCAGCCACCGCCCTCGGCGGCCTCCTTCCAGACCGGGTTGCCGCCGGCCTGTTCCACCAGGCCCGTTTGAATCCAGGCTGCCGGCGGGACGTTGAAAGCGACTTGTCCTCCCTTGGCACTGTATTGCAGGAGCAACGCGCGGGGTTTCTGCTCCCCGCTCGTCCCCGCGACAGCCTGGGCGATGCGTGCCTGGCGGGTACGGTAAAATTCCACAATCGTCCTGGCCCGTGTTTCGTTGCCCAACAATTGGCCTAGAATGAGCAGATCGCGCTCGTACTGCTGGGAGGTCTCCAGGTCAACGTAGACCACCGGGATGCCCACCTGTTCCAGGGGAGCACCGAGTGAACCGGCCAGGTAACTCTTGAGCACGACGACGTCCGGTTTCAATGCGGCGATCTGTTCCGGGCTGGCTTCTTTGTCGAGGAGAACCTTTTGGTCGTAAGCGGGGTCTACGACAGCGAGAAAATCGTTGGCCTGCTGCTGATCACTGCGCGTCAGGGCCACGATGCGCTGCGAGGCTTCCGGGAACATGTAGATCGCATTGGCGATGAGCGTGCCGGCTCTGCCTGCGACGACGATGCGCTGGGGCAGGCGGTCGAACTGGACCGTCCGGCCCAGCGCGTCGGTGAGCGTCACCTCAGTCGGGGCCGGCGGCGCGGCAGAATCGGTGGTGGGAGCCGGGGGAGGGTTTGCTTCTGGGCTGCAAGCGGCCAGTAGCAGGCTGGTCAAGAGGGCCAGTAAGAGCGACGTCCGTTTCATGCCTTCTCCTTGAATCTGCCGGGTTGCGATTGGATATTCTCGTGCTGACTAATCACAACGTGAATAACTCGCAGCCAATTGTACCCTGGTTGTCCTGCTTGTCAAGCGTCGGAGTCCTGAACTTGTTCAGGTTTCTGGCGAAAACCCTCCGAGTGGGGGACTCCCATCCTCGGCGTTTCGAAGGTATGGACGGAGGCGACCAAGTGGCCCCTGTGGTATAATTGGGCCACCGCACGATGGCAGCAGGATTGTCCTCAAGGGCAACCTGCACACCACGGCGGTGATGCTGGTGGGCTCGGTAGACGACACTGCGCTAAAAACTCAAGAAATGGAGGATCAAGGTGATGCTGAAACCCAAACCCACACGAGGGGACAGTTCCTGGTTCGTCGAGGCCCGCTTCGGCCTGTTCATTCACTGGGGCCTGTATGCCCTGCCCGCTCGGCACGAGTGGGTCAAGAGCCGCGAGGAGATGACCGACGAAGCGTACCAGGCCTATTTCGATCACTTCAATCCCACCCTGTTCGACCCCCAGGAGTGGGCACGCACGGCCTGGGAGGCAGGGATGAGGTACGTCGTGATCACAACCAAGCACCACGAAGGCTTCTGCCTGTGGGACACCCAGTACACCGATTACAAGGTCACCAACACTCCCTACGGCCAGGACATTATCGGCCCGTTCGTGGAAGCCTTCCGCGCCCAGGGCTTCCGGATTGGCTTCTACTACTCACTTATTGACTGGCACCATCCCGACTTTCCGATTGACGTCTACCACCCCCAGCGCAATCTCGGGAACGCCGCTGTACTCAACCAGGCCCGCCGTATGGCCCGCTATGCCGAATACGTGCGCCACCAGATGCGCGAACTGCTGACCCGCTATGGGCAGATTGACGTGCTGTTCTGCGACTTTTCGTATCCAGGTCAAGAGTACAGGGGCCTACCGGGCAAAGGGCGTGACGACTGGGAGAGTGAAAAACTGGTCCGGCTGATCCGCGAACTCCAGCCGGGCATCTTGCTCAACAACCGGTTGGACCTGCCCGAGGCGGTTGATTTCTACACCCCGGAGCAAGTACAGCCACCTGCGTGGCTGCACGTGGATGGCGAGCCGGTCGTCTGGGAGACCTGCCAGACCTTCGGCGACTCGTGGGGGTACCATCGCGACGAGGACACCTGGAAGAGCCCCGGCCAGTTGATCCGCATGCTGATCAACACCGTCTCCTGCGGCGGCAATCTGCTGATGAACGTCGGGCCAACTGCGCGCGGGACCTGGGACCGGCGGGCGTTGAACGCGCTGGCGGTTTACCGTGATTGGATGGCGCTCCACTCCGCCTCGATCTACGGCTGCACGCAGAGTGAGTTCCCCGCTCCGCAGGACTGCCGCCTGACGCAAAATGGCAACAAGTTGTACGTCCACGTCTTTGCCTGGCCGTCCCAATACCTGCTCCTGGAAGGGCTGGCGGGCAAGGTCGAATATGCGCAGTTCCTGCACGACGGGAGCGAGGTGTTGATGGGCGCCATGCCAGAATGGCAGGCCGGTGGCCTGGGGCTGGGCGGCTCGACGCTGGTGCTGACGCTGCCGGTCAAACAGCCGGACGTCGTCGTGCCGGTGATTGAGCTCAATATGATCAACCCCCCGTGTTCGGCCGCAGTCGTGATACGGTAGGGCTGCCTCACGACGAGGATCGTGAATCTGGAATCAAGGAGCGCACTGTGACAACTTCGCGAGAGGATCTCATGGCAGCCCTGGAAGGCGAGCAGCCGGAGCGCATCCCGTTCACCATCTATCACCGTGGTTGCGTCCTCGCCAATCCCGATCCGGCCTGGGAGGGCCTGTTCGCGCAGGGGCTCTGCCCCGTGGCGTTTGCCACTATCGTGCGGCGCACGACGCCCAACGTCGAGCGCATCGTGCAGGCCGAGACGTGGCGGGGCGGCCCCGCCGAGCGTATCATCCTGCGCACGCCGGTGGGCGAAATCTCGCAGTTGTCGGCCCGCGGGTGGGTGCAGGAGTATTGGCTCAAGACCCCAGCCGATTATGCCGTCATGGAGTACGTGGTGCGAGATACACGCCTCGAGCCTCACCCCCAGGCTTTCCGGGACGCCGAGCAGGGCGTGGGCGAGCACGGCATCGCGCTGATCGGGGCTGGGCGCTCGCCGATGCAGACGATCCTGGTGGATTACGCAGGGTTGGAAGCGTTCTCGTACCACCTGGCGGATGGCTTCCCCGAGCTGTTCGCCCTGGCCGAGGCGCTGCTGGATCAACTGATCGAGGAATGTCGCCTGATCGCCGCCGGGCCTGGGCGGTACGTAGAACTGTGGGAGAACCTGGCCGCCGAGGTGTGGGGGCCCAGGCGCTTCGCCCAGGTTCACCTGCCGGTATACGAGCGTATCCTGCCCATCCTGCACGCCGGTGGCAAGAAGGTGTTTACCCACTTTGACGGCAAACTGGCCTGCCTGGCCGGCCTGATCGCCAAGACGGAGATTGACGGGATCGAATCGCTGACGCAGCCGCCGGAGGGGGACATGGGTTATGCGGAGGCACGGGCGGCCTGGCCGGGCAAGTTCCTCTGGGGTAACATCAACGTCTCGCTCTACGACCTGCCGCCGGAGGAGTTGTGGCGGGTCGTCCAGCAGATGGCGCGCGACGCCGCCCCCGATGGGCGGCTCCTGGCGTTCGAGATCTCCGAGGACCTGCCCCGCAACTGGCGTGAGTCCATCCCGGTGGTGATGGAGGCGCTGGCCGCGAGTAGTCCCGGGCGATAGGAACGCTTGGCCACCGAGTTGCCCCAATCCACCTCGCGCGCCCTCATCTCGCTCTGTGAGGAGGTGGCCGGCAAACTTGCCTGCTATGTGGAGGGTGGGGAGAACCTGATCAGCGAAGCCTGCCCGGAGCGCTGTCAGTTTTCGCCCGATATGGGGCCGGCGATGCGGGACCTGTGCGGCGTGTGGCAGGAGAGCCTGACGATGGCGCGCGAGCCGGAGGCAGGGATGCGCTGGTCTCCTTGAGCGCGCGTGGAAGACCTGCTGGGCGAGCCGCTCGAGCGGGATGGGGACACAATTGTGCTGACGGTGAAGAGCCTCGACGTACGGGGGCTGGTGTTGCGGCGGTAGCGTCAGAGCGGTGCGCAGAGCGTTGGTTTGTCCCGCCTATACCTGTGCGCACAGAATGTGATTCAGATCGGGTTGACGGTAGGTCGTGTGGACTCATAAGGCGCCATTTTCGCTCGGTGAAAGATGTGCTCTTCAGGCTGTTCTATGATGTATTTGAACTCTCCAGCATCCCTTCCAAAAGCTTTCTCGAAAAATGACTTCCCCGGTCCCACCAGACCGCGCGTAGCATGTAAGATGCACTGAATTCCTCTCAACTGCTTCTTGGTCCAATGAGGGTTGTCTACAAATCCTCTGCTCTTGGCATCTAGCGGAATAAACCTCATTGGAAAGGAGTAAATGCTCAACCCCAATTCTGCGTTTAATTCGATATTTATCCTCAGCCGCTCATAAAAATCCTCAGGGGTATCCTGAAAGTTGTAGAGTATGAAGTTCGACAAACGCTTTATACCATATTTCTTAGCCAGGCATATCTTCTCTATGTACAGGTTCTTCAGTCTTATGTCGTCAAAAGCTATTCTCAGAGGGTAGATGGCTATTTCGCTCAGAAGTCGCATATTATCCTCTGTTAGAAGCCTCGCGTCTACCCCCTGATTGAAATCAACATGGCGGGACTTGCCTCTGAGTTTAGCCCCCTTGCAAAAGCCCATTTTTCTGATTTCGGCTATTATCTTGGGAAATTCAGGCGAAGCTAGAACATTGTTGTCTAAAAGCAGCAAATCCTTTTTGCTGGGCTCAACTTGCGCCTCCAAAGGTATATAAGGGACAAAGTCAGGCTCTAACTGGGGCACTGCGCAAAATGAACAATGACGTACACACCCTCTGGATGTGTACCCGATGCTAGCGTCGCTTATGCCGTATTCATGTACGCCCTCGAATAGCCTGTAGTCGGGCGGCAGTCTGTCCACTTCCTCCCAGATACCTACGTGGGATTCCACTCCCGTCTCGTTTTTAAGGTCCTCAGCCAAAAGAGAGGCGAGAATCCCACCCACTTTGATCTCACAAGCATACTTCGATCGTTGGTAGAATTTTATGGTTTCGACTACAGTTCTCCACTGATAGGTGAACAAGGTACTGATATAGATGATATCCCACTTTTGATCCCTTACTTCCGCTTTCATACCTTTGTAAAATGCAACCTCGTCTCCTTGCTGCTTATGAAATGTTGAAATCTTCATCAAACCAAGAGGAGGGTACTTGACCTTGTAGGACGGTTCAACTAGCAACACCCGTTTGGGTTTCCTAACCTGAATATTCGGACATGCAAGCAAATCCTGATTTGAGGTTGGCTGCTCTTGCTCGTTCATTTTCTCGTGGGTTCCTATCGCATTCCAGTTCTGGGTTGAGTTTCAACTTGCGCGTGATAAAAGCAACTGCATGAAGGGACTCCCTTCGTCACTGGATTGGTTGGGATGTGGGCTCGACCACAACTTCAGGAATCCCAAAGTCAGTCTCTTGGAGTTTGCCGTCTACACAATGAAACGCAGGCAAGTTCAGAATATGAACCAAAGTTTGGCGACTAGGCTTACCGGCTACATACTCCGCGGTCCTTTTCAAGAATATCGAGAAGTGCATCATCCGGGTATCGTGGTTCCCCTGATAGAAGATCGGTTTGGAGTGCTCACACTGGTACCATCTGGCCGAGAGCGTTCCAACCAGATAGGGTACATACACTTTTAGACGAGCCTCTTCTAATTCGTGGCTTAAGTAAGCCTGGATTGTTTGACTTGCATTTATGCCTAGTTTTCCTAGATCACGCTCAATATCCGAGAACACTGCCCGAATCTCTCCCTGGTCTTCGTTGTCTAAGTTACACGAGAGCAGTAATAGAAAGTTGTGATTTCTCATCGCTTGCTCTCTAAGCAAGTTTCCAATGGATTCAGCTCTTTTTGCACGACCTGAACTATTCTTGTAAATCAGCCCACCAGAGTAATCAAGAGACACTACGTCAAAGGGGTATAAGACGGAATTGGAGAAATCATCCCGACCTCGAAGTAGAATCTCATCCATGTCACCTCTGAGCAGTTCCAGCCTATCTGCCAGACCATGTTGCATAGCCGTCAGCATAAGGTCATGTTGATAACGATATTCCTCCCCTTGCCTTCCTCTCTCTACGGCGCTAAAGTGCTTGAAGTAGCTTCGCCATAGCAAAATATCCATCATTGTGCTTGCTGGTAGACCCAAGTAGCGCAGGTCTCCCTTGCGATCCTTGAAGTAGCGCTCAATCAAGCGCAGATCCATCTGGCGCACTTTCTGCTTGTTCTGAGTGAAGATGTCACGAGCCATTTCTCACCCTTCATCTTTTCCCATACGTTCTTCGAGTGCTGTATGAATTCTTCTCACCAATCGCTCATAGAGCTCTGGCTCGTCACTAAACTCGTCCTTTAGACAAGCCACAATGATCTCGTAGACGCGGGATGCCTCTGCTCCAAGTTTCAGAGTCTGCTTAATGTCGTAAATACCCGTTGAAGTCTCCCCTACTTCAGCCCCTTCGAGTCGTTTTATAAGTTGGTCACCCTTCTCCATTATCTCCTCGCCACGCTCTCGGAAACCTTCTGGAGCCTTATGCAAACGTTTCCTGACATTCTCTACCGCTGTACGTATAGAAAACATCTTGTCAAACTTCACTTCCCTAGGTATTTGATTGGACTCAAGTTCGGCTTGTACATCACCAACGACTCTCTCTGCTTCAAGGATAAACTCCTTCGACCGCCTTTGATCGGAACTCCCTTCCGCTATTCGATTGAGGGTTCGGCTGATCTGAACGCCTCGCGCGTGGAGTCTCTCGCGTGCTTCGTTTTGCTCGAAGTCGTCGCGTTGTGAGGATGGAACAATGTCAGGGTCGCATATATGAATTTCACCGAAGAAATAGAATGACCGTTCGGGAGTAGATCGCCATAAGGCTATTCTTGGAAGCTGATTGGTGCCTACGGCGAAATTCTTAACTCGGTAGAACAAGCCGCGCCTCAATCTATCCTCCAACTGTCCTTTCTTTGCGTGCTCACAATACCAGTAAAACGCTAACGGCTCGGGATGATTTTCTTCCTCGTCGTCATCCATCTGCCTCGATTGCTCACCGTCACCCCATACGAAATCCATCTGGGGCGCTTTTAAATCCTCCAGATACGGTTTGAAGAGTCGCCCCCCATTCAAATAAAGCGCTGCCGTATCATAGTCAGGAACATAGTTTCGCAATGCCGTATCAACTGTGCTGCTGTAGGGAAATTCCGGGTCGAAATCAACCGGAGCGTTCATGCTCAGATAGACCCTCAGTTCGTCCTCGCTTAGCAGAAATTTCGAATCATCACGAATGTTGTATAGCTCAACCATCGTGTAGTGTCTGTCTTGCGCCTCGTCGTCGGTGGTAACAGTCGTATGAGTCTGGATCAGTTCATTCAGAGGAATATTCTTGCCCTCCGACTTGAGAGCAAGAACGTGGCTGAGCATCTCATTGGCATTGAATACCAGTCTATAGCGTTCAGCGACTCCAAGAGGTGAAGAAGTGACAATCAGTTTTTCGGCTACGGAAATGCCAGAAAGTTTGCCGATACCTCGAAAACCTACCCCCTCGCCAGTACGCTTTTCTGAATACCCAACATAGCGATACTGATTGATCTTGGCCCGGTCCATTCCAACACCATCGTCGTAGATAAATATTGATGGGGGGGAGATTTTGGTGTCAATTCGCCCATAGTCAGAGACTCCCGAGACTCTACGCCATGCCAGAATCGCATCGTATGCATTCTGGATATACTCCCGTATGACATGAAGTTTGTTCGGATATAGTCCTTGCGTCAAGACTTCAATGATGAAGCCGTAGGCGTACTCTTCTCTCTGTAAGACGATTTCTTCAGGTTGATATACCTGGTTGGACATCGGTCATCCTCCATTGTGCAGTATTATCGAACATAAACCGTGTTTTGCCCATTGCGAAGTGAGAGAA
>Ga0307377_10000592_pt1 | contig 47600 bp, 72 predicted proteins | sample TR3MG_FD_202535 | JGI IMG/M metagenome (GOLD analysis project Ga0307377, IMG submission 202535) | Soil microbial communities from Risofladan, Vaasa, Finland - TR-3 | ecosystem: Environmental > Terrestrial > Soil > Coastal area > Acid sulfate soil | place: Finland: Risofladan, Vaasa | collected...
CATCCACTGGTTATCAGTTCAAGGGCGTAACTCATTATATGCTTGTTGAGTACCCCAAGCCGCCGGAGAAGGGGGAGTGATGGCCGACGACGTGACGCTGCGAGAGTGCGCCGTGGCAATGCTCACGCGCTGGATGCCAGTGATCGAGGCAGTAACGGCATGGCACGAGCAACGGGGCAGGGCGATCCTGGAAGACCCAGAAGTGACTGATGATGAAGTACTAGCCTGGGAGTGCGTTATCCTGAGACGCGTCGGTGCCGCGCTGGCGGGGGAGGGGGAGAATGCCTAAGTACGCGCCGTTGACGAAAGAGGAGTGCGCGAGCCTCGCTAAATCCGCACAGGAGATGATAGATAGAGGAGGCGAAAACCTGCACCTATTGCCCCCCACCTGTCTGCTGCGTATGGAGGCCACCGTCTCCGCGCGTGAGGTTGAGATCGACGTCCTACAACGTGCCTTGGCTTGCGCCGAGGATGAGGCGAGCTATGAGACCCACCGCAAACAGGTTGCGGTAGCTGAGGTCGAACGTCTGCAGGTGGAGAAGGACCAAATGAGAGCGGTGTACGAGGCGGCGTGGCGGTATCAGCGACTGTGGCAATTGATCCTTGTTGGTAAAGCGCCGCAGGGGACATACAGGCGTGCAATGGAAGCTCGTACTGACTTGGTGCAGGCCGCCGCCGCGCTACAAGCGGCACAGCCCAAATCAGTCAAGGCCAATGACGTTGCGCTCGTGAAAACTGCCACAGGCTGGATTGGACATTTGTCTGAGAATGGCGTCAAGACGCTATGCGGCTATAACGTAAAGCGCGTGGTTCTGGACACATTCGATCCCGCCAATGCTGCTTTCCTGCCGATGCTGGCGAACGCCGACTTAAAAGACCTGTGCTCAGCGTGCTGCAAAGCCGCCCTGCGCGCCGCGAAGGAGGCCGCTGAATGAATCATACTAACGCAATAGTCCCCGGCAGCCTCTCGGCGGTCGCGGGCAGCGAGGGTATGTCTCTCGCCGAATCATTTGTCAGTGCCGATGCTGTGATCCTCGTGGACTGCAGCGCCTCAATGGACATGCCCGACTCGCGGGGCGGGCGGCGGCGATTCGACGTAGCACTCGAGGAGCTGGCGGCGCTGCAGGCGCATATGCCGGGCAAAATCGCCGTAATCGCCTTTTCCTCCTCAGTGCAATTCGTGCCTGGCGGTAAACCGCCGTTTTTGTGCGAGAGCACCGACCTGGCAAGCGCACTGCGGTTTGCCAAGATGGCAGACGTTGACGGAATGCGGTTTGTCATAATTTCCGATGGGGTGCCTGACGACGCCCAGGAGGCGCTCGCGATCGCGGCGACGTTCCATGCCCGCATCGATACCGTTTTTGTAGGGCCCGAGACGCATCCCACAGGACGCGCCTTTCTGCAGCAGCTCGCTACCGCGAAAGGCGGCCAGTCCGTTACCGCGGATAGGGCCCAAGAGCTGGCGGCGATAACTGAGCAATTGCTGCTGGCGGATTGACATGAATGGCGCTAGGTGGTATCATCAATGCGTCCTGGCGGACTCAAAGAGCGGCGCATTTTTGTTGCGCAGCTATACTTGCCGGCAACCGCCCGGCCATGCTTCCCAAACGACAAGTGCGCGCAAGCGCCGCTGTCGAGTTCCGTCAGGACTAGGGATGCGTGGCCGGGCGGTTGCGTTCCCGGTTAGTGAGGGGAAGCAGTGAGTATTAATGCACAATCCCAAGTAGAGATACGGCGAGTAGACGAACTGGTCTGGCGGGAAGACTTATACCCACGCATCGAACCGGATCCGGCAACGATCCAACGATATGCACAGGATATAGAGTATTGCCCGCCGATAGAGATCAACCAGCACAATGAGATCATTGACGGCTACCATCGCTGGACGGCGCACCGCAAGGTCGAAGCTGAAACCATCGCCGTGACTATCACACAGACGGCCTCTGATTTAGAGTTGCTGGCGCTGGCCTGCGAGCACAATTCGAAGCATGGTTTACAACTGAGTGGCCGCGACAAGAAGATGATGGCGATACGCCTCTATGCCGATGGGACCGGCAAAACAGAAGAAGAGATAACCCGCCTGCTGAGTATCTCTCGAAGTACCGTAATGGCATTTCTCAGTCGTACCAAGAAGGAACGCAAGGAGGAGCGGGACCGGCGCATATGGGAGATGTGGCTAGCGTGCTACACGGAAGAAGAGATTGCGGCGGCGGTAAGATGCAGCCAAGATACCGTAAACCTGGTACTCAAGGAATTACGAGAAAGTCCAGAGCTGGACAAATTCGTAATTCTTGCCGAGTACAAAGAACCCGATTGGACGCCGCCGCTCTACAACGTCTGGAAGGTACAGAACAAGAGCAACAAGGTCGTGCACTTTGGCAACTCCGAGGCCACATGGGTAGATCAACTTCTCTATCTCTATACAGAGCCGTTTGACAGTGTGGTGGATCCATTCGCCGGTGGTGGCTCTACCATCGACGTGTGCAAGAAGCGCCTCCGGCGTTACTGGGTCAGCGACCGTTTGCCGATTGTGGAACGGCGAGACATCCGTGAGGCCGACATCCTGGCGGGCCCGCCGCCGCTACACAAGCGCTGGGGCGATGTGTCGTTGCTCTACTTGGATCCGCCATACTGGAAGCAAGCGGAGGGAAAGTACAGCAACGACCAGGAAGACCTCGCCAACATGCCGTTGGACCGGTTCTATGATGTGTTGGTGGACTTTGTCCTAGCCTGTGCGGCCAAGATGCGCGCCGGGGCCCGCATTGCGTTACTTATGCAGCCGACACAGTGGAACGCGCCAGAACGCGAAGTAGTAGACCACGTGTTTGATCTGTGCCGGATATTAACCGGCAGCCATTTGGCATTAGAAATGCGCATCAGCTGTCCGTATGAATCGCAGCAGTACAACGCACAGCAGGTAGAGTGGGCGAAAGCCAACAGGCGGTTGCTGGTACTCTCGCGCGAGATCATTGTCTGGCGGGTGACGAAATGAGCCGTGAAGAGCGTTATGGCACTAGAGACCTAGCTTACTCGAAATGGCACCGCAGGCAGGCCCGGCTTTTACCCTACATTGACTTGGACGCTATCGAGTACTGTCAAATGTGCAAACAGCCCATCGCGCTGATTGAGTTGGCATTGGATGTAGGCCAAAAATACAAGGCAACAACAATCACGGCAAAGCTGGCCAACATGGCGGGCTTACCGGCCTACCTCGTTTTCTATAAGAAAGATGGCAGAGATGAAATTATAGGTTTCAGAGTATCGCTGGTTGCGCCGCAAAGGGGGGCTGAACAGATAATGACACTAGAGGAATATGTTGAGTTTCTATGTGTCATCCGTGATGGTCATCCGTGCTATAAGTGGAATGATGCGCGCCAGAAATCAAGCACATGACCAGCATCCTCACCTGGCCCATTTACACGTTAGCCGATGCCTACACGCCGCGTCCGCCGCTGCAATTCTGCGTCGATGGCATATTCATGCAGCCCAGCGTGAATGTGGTCTATGGCGCGCCGGGGTCGCTCAAAAGCATGCTTATGGCCGACGCCTGCGTGTGCGTTGCATTGGGGGAGATTTGGCTCCCCAGCCTACTGGACACCTCGCAGGGTATCCTCACGACGCAGACCACCGGGTTATGGATTGACTTCGATAACGGGAAACGCCGCACCGATGAACGGTTTGACGCCATCGGCAAAGCCTACGGTGCGGATCAGGCAACAGCGCTGTTCTACGTCTCGATGCCAACACCATGGCTTGACCTGACGCGCATGGAGATGGTTTCGGATCTGATCACCATGGTTCGGGGTGTGAACGCGGGCTTTGTGGTGATCGACAACCTCGGGGTGGTCAGTGGCGACCGCGACGAGAATACGACCGAGATGATCCAGGTGATGGGTAATCTTCGGTTGATCGCCGAACGCACCAACGCCTCGATCACGGTCATTCACCATCAACGCAAGATGCAAGGCAAGTCGGACGGTCGGCGCCAGGGCGACGCGCTGCGGGGCCATTCTAGCATCGAGGCTAGCCTAGACCTCGCGCTGCAAGTTGAGCGCGAAGTGAATTCAGATGTGATCTCCGTGCGGGCAACCAAGGCGCGTGGCGCGGATGTGCGGCCGTTCGGCGCCATGTTCACCTACGACCAGGTGCCTGGAACGAAAGAACTCGCGCGTGTACGATTCTGGGGTACCGAACCGGTCGAGGACGCCAGTGACGCCGCCATCGAGGATGAGATCATAGACGCCATCAATGACGCAGCCGCCGGCTACCTGACGCAGACAGAGATCGTCAAGGCGGTTCAGGCGGCAATTGAGGGCGTAGGACGTGGCCGCATCCGGTCGGTCTTGGCCAAGATGGAGGCACGCGGCGAGGTAAAGAGCGCGCCGAGCAAAGGCCGAACTCGTGCACTTCATTACACGATCCCACAACCAGCACAACACGGGATGCCGTTCTGATGGCGCATCGTTGTCACGTCGCCGGTACAGTCATAGTTCACAGTTCACTGTCTTCTATAAAGACAGTGAACTTTGAACTCTGTAATGACCTCACCGTCGGACGCTGAAAAACTTTGTAAAACTTTGAACTGTGTCGTTTTGGGAGGCGCCATGGACACACTACAAGTTGCCCTCTCCTGGTTGGAAAACGGATGGACGATTCTACCGATTGCCTATCGGTCGAAGCGGCCCGACTTTCGCGCGCTGAGAGACACCGGCTATGTGGACGCCGAAGGACGGCCAGTGTGGGATCCACTGAAAGAGTCGCCCCCCAGCATCGAGGCGGTCAAGGCGTGGTTTTCGCGGCCCTGCAACCTCGGGGTCATTACTGGCTGGCGCAACCTGGTAGTGGTGGATTTTGACCACCGGGAGGCCTACGATGCCTGGATTGTGTGGTGCCGGGCGGAGGGGGGAATTGCCGCCGACATCGCGGCCAGGACCTATCGCGTGGTCTCCGCGCGGGGGATGCACATGTATCTGATTGTCGAAGAGTCGATCGAGTCGTGGAGTATCCCTGGAATGCTGGACGTCAAGGGGCAGTGGGGCTATGTGCTGGCGCCTCCTAGCACTCATCCCTCGGGGCACATCTACGCCGGTCTCGGCGTGGCCATTGAGCGGGTGCCTAGATTGCGCGATGTGCTGCCATTTGACCCTGCCGCTGAGGTCGAGGCCAAGACTATAGTACCCGTCGCGTACACCGATGCATGGGAGGCCGCAGATCGCGCCGTGGAATGTGGCGGCCAAGGATCGGTTGCCGCGATCAAGGCGGCACTGTCTCCTGAGAACATTGTGTCCCCTGTCAGCCAAGATCGGCACGGGTCGTGGGCCAGGTGTCCATTCCACTCTGACTGGAACCCATCGCTGCGTCTCTACTCCGACGGTCATTGGCATTGTTTCCAATGTGATGCGCACGGAGGGGATGCCATCGATCTGTACGCCGCGATGAATAATCTCACCAATCGGGAGGCGATATCCATGCTGAGGACGGTCTCATAGTGATCTCTCATGATCCCTATCGTGCGCTCGCGGCGGCCATCGTCTGGCGGGCCGTTCAGGATACGTTTTGCGCCCGCAAGATCCCGCGTGGCGCGCCGGTATGCTGGGGCCAGTGGTCATGTGCCGAATGCCAAAAGGGGGCGATGGCATGGCTGCTGAGTAATGACGGCCTACGGATGATCGATAATGCCGGCCTGGAGGCGCCGCGGGTCAAGGCGCGGCTTTCTGAGTTTGTTGCCGCCGGACTCCGCCTCCAGTCACATCGCGGAACTAATCCAATATGGGTGACGACGCGATGAAACGTGCCGTTCGCCTCCTGCAGATCATTCAACTTCTTAACGAGCGCGCCTACACGACGCGGGAGCTAGCCGAGCGTTGCAAGGTGGCCGAGCGGACGATCCAACAGGACTTGGCCGATTTGCGCGAGGATCCGCTCTATTTGCAGTTGCGGCAGGAGGTGCGGTACGAGTACAGATTGCTGGGCGCGGGGAATGGATGTAATATGACAACGGGAAAGGAGGGGTGAAGAATGGAGCGTCGTCAATTTCTACGGGGGTTGGTGGCTGTTGTAGTAGTGCCGTTGCTGGCGAAGATCGTACCCGCATCTGTCTGTGGTAATAGCCGTGTGTTGCGTTTCTCATCTGGTCATACGCTCGATAGTCTAAGGCAGAATCTGTCACTCGGCCCCCTTGGTATCAGCGCTGAGAAGCTGAAAGAAGCATATGACGCGGCGGTGTGGGCTAGCGTGTCCCAAGAGGCCAAACCTGCGCCTCCCACGAACGAAACCTGCGCCTGAAACGCACGATTCCCGCACCCCCCCGTGATAAGCTCCGGTCGAAAGGCCGGAGCTTTTTTCATGTCCCGGAGGTGTGGTCATGCGACTTGATTCTGCTTGGCATTGGATCGTGACGGCAGCCTCTACGATTGCACTCACGATTGCAGCTTTCCTCGGAGGTTGGACGCCAGCGATGTCTGCACTTGTGACCGTGATAATGCTCGATATCCTGAGTGGCCTGGCGCGGGCGTTCGTCCAGAGGCAGCTATCGTCCAGCGTGAGCTGGAATGGTATGGTTAAAAAGTGCTTGATCTTGGTCATCGTCGCTCTTGCTTGGCGCCTGGATATCGTCATCGGCGCGGGGTCACTACTGAGAGACGCGACGGTGATCTTTTTCGTCGTGAGTGAGGCACTGTCAGTACTGGAAAATACTGTCGCCGCCGGGCTGCCTGTGCCGCAATTCCTCCGAGACGCACTCAAGCAGCTCAATGAGAAAAAGGCGACGCCGGGTGGAAGTGGGTAGTCATGGGGCTGTCGGCCAAACGGCGGGTGTTCGTGGAACACTACTTGTGCTCTTGGAACGCGACACGGGCGGCCAAGGAGGCAGGTTATTCCGAGCGCACGGCGCACGTTCAAGGGTGCCGACTGTTAAGCAATGCTAATGTCCAGGAACACATCAAGGCACGGCTTGCTGCAAAAGTCATGGGTACCGATGAGGTGCTTTCCCGTCTCGCGGAACAGGCGCGGGCCGAGTATGCGGACTACCTTCATGAGAATGGCGTACTCGATCTTGAGAAGATGCTGAAGGATGGCAAGGGCCATCTGATCAAAGGCACCAAGTGGGATAGCAAGGGGAATCTGGTAGTCGAGTTTTACGACGCGCAGACCGCGCTCGTGCAAATCGGGCGGGCGCATGGCATGTTCACTGACAAGCAGGAGCATAAGCTGACGCTCGGTTTTGACCTTGATGATTGGAAGCGCCAACGTGAGGCGCGGCGCCAGGACCTGGATGATGCGCTGGATGAGGTAGACGAGTCAGACGATGGCGCGCCTGAAGACACCGAAGGCTGATTTCTTGGAGTTCATCGACCTGCCACTGGCTGCCAACGTGCCGGACGCCCGTTGGGAGCCGTTCCAGATTGGCTTCCTTAACAACTGCACGCGCTGGGGCATCGACGTTAAAGGCCGGCAGATTGCATGGTCATTCACAGCAGCACTCGACGCGGTGATCGACGGCATCCTGGAGCCGGACACGGTCCATGTGTTCGTCTCGATTAACCAGGATGAGGCGAAGGAAAAGATCCGCTACGCCCGGGCGATCATCGACGCCATCGACCCGCCGGTGCGGCCCGAGCTGATCCGCGACTCGCAGACGGAGCTGGAGTTCGCCAACGCCTCACGGCTGATCAGCCACCCGTGCCGGCCACCGCGGGGTAAACCTCGGGCGCGCATCTACCTTGATGAGATGGCGCACTATCCGGAGGGCATGGACCGCGAGATCTACCGGGCAGCACTGCCGGCGACGGTCAAGGGTGACGGCTATATCCGCATCGGATCCAGCCCTCTTGGCGCCCGGGGGCTCTTCTGGGAGATCGCCGCCGAGAGCCTGCGGCGCTATCCGGGCTATGCTGGCCACCGGCGCTACATCCCGTGGTGGCAGGTGCGGGCGCTATGCCGCGATGTGCGGGTCGCGGCGCAGATCGCCCCGGCGATGCCCACGGCGGAGCGCGTTTACCAACTCGGCACGCTGGCGCTGATCGATATCTTCGAGAACATGTTCCTTGAGGATTTCTGCCAGGAGTACGAGTGCGCCTGGGTCGACGAGGCGACGGCCTGGATCAGTTGGGATCTCATCAAGCGGAACCAGGCCGCCGAGCATCTCTGGTGGCACGCGCGCAGTACTGCCGAGGCGGCGGCGATGGTGCCGGAGATTCTGGCTGCGATCAGAGCGCGGCGCTGCGAGGCGGCCTTTGCCGGTGGCATCGATGTGGGGCGCAAGCACGACCTGACCGAGTTCATGGTGATAGGCAAGGGCACGACGGACCAGTTGCCCCTGCGATTCAGCGTCAGTCTGAACCGCGTGCCCTACGACGAGCAGCAGAACTGCTTTCAGGACCTTATCAGCCGGCTGCCGTTCACCCAGGTGCTGATTGACCAAAACGGCATCGGGGCGCAGCTCGCGGAGAACCTGGGCCGGCTGACAGGCACGGCCAAAGGCGTCGATTTTACCAACGCGAGCAAGGAGGTCTGGGCGGTCGAGGCGCGGGTGCAATTCGAGCGGGGCAATGTGCCAATTCCGATGGACCGCGACCTGGCCTACCAGATTCACTCGATCAAGAAGAAGATCACGGCGGCCAAACACAATGTCTTCGATACGGAAGGCAACGAAAAGCATCACGCCGACAAGTTCTGGGCATTGGCGCTGGCGCTGAGCGCGGCAGGGGCCAGTAGGGGCAGATGGGTAGCCAGGAGTTATCAGGGATAGTGGCTATGGAACACCGTATCTGTAAGAAGTGTGGCGTTGAGCAGCCGATTGAGGCGTTCTCTGTACAGCGCACTCACAGAAGCGGACGTACGTATATCGGGCGTCGTTATACGTGCAGATCGTGTGCTAACAAGCGGTTCTATGCCCGGCGCAAAGAACGTGCTTTGCAGTCTCCACTGACAGTGCCGGAGGAACGTCGGTGCACAGGTTGTGGTGAGGTTAAGCCAGCGGCTGAGTTCTACAGTCACTCCCGCGATGGATTGTACGCTCGCTGTAAGACCTGTTGTAGGGAATTCTATCAGGAACACCGTGACGTCATAACCGCTCGGGTGCTTCGATGGCAACGCGAGCATCCCGAGCAGTACGCTGCCAAACAGGCACGGGGCAGACAGAGGTGGGAGAACACGCGGCGGACGCGCAAGACAGAGGCAGGTGGCAGTTACACACAGTCCGAGTGGGATGTGCTTTGCGAGGTGCATGGGCACAAATGTGCGCGGTGTGGAGAGGATAAGCCGCTGACTGTGGATCACGTGGTACCGATAAGTCTTGGCGGAACCAGCGATATCACGAATCTACAACCGCTTTGCCAGAGCTGCAATTCGAGCAAGGCGAATCGTATCGAGGATTACCGCCATGCCTACTGACCTTGAGCGTGCCTACAAGAACCTGGCCGGTAAAGGCCCTAAGTATGACTTACTCTGGAGATATTTCGATGGCGATCATCCGCTGATCTATTCCACCGAGCGGCTACGCGAGGTGTTCAAGGACATCCGCGTGCGCTTCGTCGAAAATTGGTGTGCGGTAGTCATCGATGCCACCATGGACCGGATCAACCTCAGCGGCTTTCGTGTGGCGAATAGTGACGAGCTTACCGATGTGCTCAATGCGGCGTTCATGGCCACGGAACTCGACCTCGATTCGGACGATGCCCACTTGGCGGCGCTGGTGTGCGGCGAGGCGTTCATCATTATCTGGCAGAGTGAGGCCGGCGAGCTGGAGGCATTCTACAACGACCCGCGGCAGTGCCATATCGAGTATGAGGCCGACAACCCACGTCAGAAGCGCTGGGCGGCCAAGTGGTGGATTGACGCTGATGATAAGTTCCGCCTGACGCTCTACTATCCCGACCGCCTCGAGTACTACGTCAGCAAGGGCAAGGCAGAGAACGTTGAGAGCGTCAGCGCATTCGTGCCCGCGGAGACGCCCACAGCGCCCAATCCGTTCGGTGTGATTCCAGTGTTCCACCTCCGTCGCGACCGGCGTAAGGTGCAGAGCGAGTTGGCCAGCGCCATCACGCTGCAGGATGCGATCAACAAACTGTTGAGTGACATGATGGTTGGCGCAGAGTACGGCGCCTTTCGACAGCGCTACGTCATCTCCCAGGCGGATACGAACACGCTCAAAAACGCGCCGAATGAAATCTGGCAGATTCCCGCGGGCGATGGTGCAGGGCAGCAGACCAGTGTGGGCGAGTTCGGGCAGACGGATCTGACCTACTATCTGACGGCCATTGACAAGCTGGCGACGGCTATCGCCATCATCACCAGGACGCCCAAGCACTATCTATACGCGCAGGGGGGTGACCCGAGCGGTGACGCCTTGATCGCGATGGAGGCGCCGCTCAATAGAAAGTGCGACCGCTACATCGAGCGGTTCACCGCTACCTGGCGCAAGATCGGCGCCTTCATCCTCCAGCTCCAGGGCTACACCGTGGCCGAGGCGGATATCACGCCGCAATTCGACAAGCCGGAGACGGTACAGCCGCGGGCTGAGGCAGACATCCGGCAGGTGGGCGTGAACAGCGGCATTCCGCTGGTGACGATGCTGCGCGAGGAAGGCAAGGACGCCGCTTGGATCGAACAGATGCAGAAGGACGCCCAGGAGGCGCGCAAGCAACAGCAGGCGACGCTGGCGGCGGCGATGGTCCAGGCGCAGCGGCAGTTCGATCAGGGGGGCGCCGATGCCGATTGAGGCGTGTTCACTGGACGGCAAACCGGGCTACCGCTGGGGCAAGGCGGGTACGTGCTACACTTACACGCCCGGCAACACCCGGTCGCGGGCGCAGGCGCGGTTGAAGGCCGAGATGCAGGCACGGGCCATAGAAGCGAATCGGGGACGCGATCGTGGCTGAGCCGCTGGTCATTCAGGTGATGCGGGAATTCAAGACGGCACTGCTGGCCCACGAGGCATCGCAGGTAAACCGCATGGTGCGCGCCTGGATGCGCCTCGACCGGTCGCTGGCATTCGACATTGCGGCCTTGGCGGACGAGATCGCCCGGCTGCAGGCGGCGGGGGAGATCATCACCGAGGCGCGGCTCTATTCCATGGCGCGCTACCAATCGCTGCTGGCGCAGATCCGGGTCGAAGTACAGGGCTACGAGCGGCGTGCTACCGAGATCATCATTCGCGGCCAGGAGCGCATGGCGCGCGCCGGCCTGCGCGATGCGCAGGGGCTCATCACGGCGGGGTATCACACCTTTGGGATGCGGGCCAGCTTTATGCGCCTACCGGTGCGCGCCGTTGAGTATCTGGTTGGCATCACGGCGGATGGAGCCCCGCTCTTCGGGGTATTGCAGCAACGGGCCCTGACGCCCGCCGCCGTCGAGGGGTTGACCAATACCCTGATCGATGCCGTGACGCGCGGGTGGAACCCGCGCAAGACGGCACAGGTGATGCGGGATGGGTTGACGCAAGGTCTGCAGAAGGCGCTAGTCATTGCGAGGGACCAGCAGCTCCGAGCTTATCGTGCAGCGAGTGACCAACAGTACCGTGAGAGCGGCGTGGTGAGCGGCAAGCGCCGCGTGGCGGCCAAGGACGGGCGGACCTGTCTGGCTTGCCTGGCGATGGACGGCGAGTACATCCCGGTGGGCATGGAGATGTACGATCACCCATGCGGCCGGTGCACTGCCTTACCGATCATCGAGGGCCTGCCGCCGCTGACTTGGCAACAAGGGCCGGAGTGGTTCGAGACGCTCTCGGCGGAGAGGCAACAGGCAATGATGGGGCCGGGGCGGTACGAGGCATGGCGAGATGGCGCCTTTCAGTTTCGGGAGCTGGCGACGCCGACCTATGACCCGACCTGGGGCCGGGGGTTAGCGGTGACGCCGCTGTCCAGGCTGGCTCCAGCAGCAGTTTCCTGAGTGATCGTTCGGGCGAGATGCCCGTAGCATAGAGCGGCGAGATGCCGTGAGGAGCAAAAATCATGTGGCGGATGCAGTGGGATCGATGGCGATATGCCCCGGACGGTGGGGGCGCTGGGGGAACGAACGCGGGCACGGGCGGGACGCCCCCTGCGGGGACGAATCCTCCGGCCAACCCGCCGGCAGGGGATAACGCGGGCAGCGGCACGCCTCCAACGCCTCGCACCTGGGACGTGGTGATTGCGGCACTCCCCGAGGTGGATCGGGCGCTGTACGAGCAGCATACGACGGGGCTGCGCAACACCGTCCAGGCGACGCGCGCGGAGCGGGATGCTCTGCAGGGGCAGCTTGGCGAGTTGACCAAGGCCGTCGGGAAGAATGATCCTGAAGCGGCCAAGGCGCTGCTGGCGCAGATGACGGCCGAGATCGAGATCTCCAAGCGCCGAGCGGACTTTCTCGAGGGGGGGATGCGGCCGGAGATCGGCTGCACCAATCCAGGGGCGGCGTTCGCCATCGCGCAATCGCAGGGCCTCTTCGATGGCCGTGGCAATCCCAACTGGGAGGCGATCAAGGCGGCCGTGCCGGAGCTGTTCCGCAAGGGGCCGCCACCGGGCAACGCCGGAGCGGGGACGGGCAATCCCCCGGCCGGTAAAACAGGGATGAACGAATGGATCCGCCAGGCGGCGGGTCGTACCACCTGATCGCCGGGCACTGATCCCGGCAAGGAGCAAGTGAGATGGGGTTTAACAATGTGATTTCGCGGACGGATGCTGCGGCACTGATCCCGGAGGACGTGTCTAATGTCCTCCTGGCGGAGATCGAGGGCAGCAACCCGATCCTGCAACTTGCGCAGCGGCTGCCGAACATACCCCGCGCGCAGCAGCGTATGCCGGTATTGGCAAGCCTTGCGCACGCCTACTTTGTCGATGGCGACACTGGCCTCAAGAAAACCACTGAGTTGACTTGGAAAAACAAGTACATCGACGCGGCAGAGATCGCGGCCATCGTGCCAATTCCCATGTCAGTGCTCGATGATGTCGATTATGACATCTGGGGCCAGGTGCGTCCGGAGTTGGTCAAGGCGTTCAACAAGGTGATCGTTCAGGCCGCGCTGTACGGCGCCAACATCCCTGCGACGTGGACTACCAACCTGGGCGCTGCGGGCATCGTGCTGGGATCGACGAATGCCGGCCATACCATCTCGGCAGCGGCCTACACTGATATGTATGAGGCCATTCTGGGTGAGACGGCAGCGGGCGTTGCCGGCCAGATGATGTTGATCGAGGCAGATGGCTTCATGGCCAACGGTCACGTGGCGCATGTCTCGATGCGCGGCAAACTGCGCAACGTGCGCGACGCGGAGGGACAGCCGATCTTCACCCGCTCGATGCAGGATCGCACCCGTTACGAGTTGGACGGCGCGCCGGTGTTCTTCCCGCTGGACGGCTCTATCGTTGCCGCCAGCGGCCTGGATATCGGCGGCGACTGGCAGCAGCTTCTGTGGGCGATGCGCCAGGACATGACCTACACCATCGCCACTGAGGGCGTCATCCAGGATGCGAATGGCAACATCGTCTATAACCTGTTCCAGCAGGACATGGTGGCGCTGCGGGCCGTCATGCGGCTGGGCGTGGCATTGCCGAACCCTATCAATCGCATGAACGAAAACGACGCGACGCGGTACCCGTTCAGCGTGCTGACCGCCTAATAACCTCCGCCCACCTCCGGGTGCGGCGGGAAAGGAGACTTCCGATGGGACTGTTCCCGAAAGATCAAGTTCCGGAGCTGGTCGGGCTGCCTCTTGGGCCTTACAGCAACGTGTACTTTGTCGATCCGGCCAATGGCAACGACAACAACAAGGGCACGTCGCGTAAAACGCCCATGAAGACGATCCCGGCCGCCTACGCCAAGTGCGTGTCTGGGCAGAATGACGTGGTGGCGCTCATCGCTGGGCTGTCCGGCAGTACGCTGACGGCATCCCTGGTGTGGGACAAGCACTACACGCACCTGATCGGCCTGTGCGCACCCATTCGGGCGGGCCAGCGGGCGCGAATCTTTGCGGCTGCTGCCCTGGCAACCACGCCATTCATCACGATCGCGGGCACCGGCTGCATCTTCAAGGACCTGTACATCTTCAACGGCGCGGCTGTGGCCACGGCGCTGGGGAACGTGCTGGTCACTGGTGGACGCTGCTACTTTGAGAATGTCCACTTTGCCGGCGGCGGGCACGCAACCAATGCTGTCGATGGGTGCTACAGCCTTGGCATTGGCGGGGAAGGCGAGAACCTGTTCAGAAATTGCACCATCGGCCTGACCACCATTGGCGCGGCTACCGGTGTTCGTGCGCTTGCATTGACCGGTGGGTATCCGCCTAGAGTCGTTTTCGAGGACTGTCTGTTCCAACTGAACGCCAGCAGTGCGGACGCGATGATGGTAGAAGCCGACGACGGCGGGTGGGGTATTGACTATCACCTGTACCGCAACTGTGTGTTCTTCAACACTGGCGCGACTGCCATCAACACGGCTTTCGAGATCGATACCGTTTCCGTGACCCAGCAGTTCATCATGCTGATCAACTGTTGGCGCAACGCCGGCGTCGATGACTGGGAGGATCAGGCCAAGGCGTGCGTCTGGGTCGGTGGGAGCCCTGACATGGGCACTGCCTCGAGCCAGGGCGATATGATCGTGGCAACGGCGACCTAGGTATTCGCCAGTAACGCCATCTAAAACTGAGTCAATCTGTGGTAGGGGCCGGTTAGGTGACCGGCCCTAGAATCAGTGAGGTAACGAAAATGAGCGTTGAGTTTAACACTGAGGTCGGCAAGGGCCGAATGGTCGTGGACTACACCGGCGAAGCAGCTATCGGCGCTCAGGGGTCGCTCCTGAATCCCGAGGGCGTGGACCTGCTCGTCACCACGAGCTACTTCTACCTGGTAACACCCGCCACTCTCGCTGCTACGCTGAACGTGGGCTTTGGGGCTACTGGGGCAGATGCCACCGACCTTCACGGCGCCTTCCCCCTAGATGGCGGTGCGGGGACTGCTTGGATGGGTCTGCATCCGGCGGTCACGCAGGACGCCGCGCTGACGGCGGGTATTTGGGCGGCTGCTGAATATCTGACGTTCACCACGGCTGCTCAATCGGCCCTGCCTTGCGTTGGGAAGCTGTATCTCGATTACATCCGCTTGCCGTAAGCGAAGGAGAGTGTCATGGCGGCGACGGCGGAGGAGATCGCGCGATTGCGGCGCATGGTGGCGGAACCGACAGAAACCATCTACGACGATGACACGCTGGCCGAGTACATCGAGCGGTATCCGCTACTCGACGAGCGTGGCCAAGCGCCGTACACGTGGGATGCGTCGACCACGCCCCCGACCCAGGAGGATAACGATACCTGGGTGCCGACCTACGATCTTCACGCCGCCGCCGCCGATGTCTGGGAGGAGAAGGCGGCGGCTTTCACCGGCAAGAGTGACTTTGCCGCGGATGGCGCCACCTACCACCTCTCGCAGCAATATGACCAGATGATGGCGCGAGTGCGGCACCATCGCGCGCGGCGCAGCTCGAGCACCTCCAGGCTGGTAAAGTGGCCGGAGGAAGCTCTCGATGATCGTTTCCCGTGGATCGCCAACCTGCCGGAGGATGACTGAGGGTGAGAGGAAAGTAACATGGCCAAGTTCTACTCGACCATTTTCGGCAACAAGAAGAAGGGCTACGAGATTCTGGCCGACGGCTCAGGAGCTGAGGTCGTGACCGCCAACCAGGGCGCGGCGGGGGCGACGGCGTGGCCCATGCAGGAGCGCCCGACCCGTGCTACCGCGGTGTTGCACCGTGATGCCATCACGGCGGCAGACAAGGTGCTTGATCTGGCGAATACCGACCTGACCACCGCTGACAACGGTGTCGATACCGGCTCGCTGGTCAAGAGCACCACTTACAAGATCACGGCCATCCCCGGCAACCGCTGGGGACCGTGCAAAGTCGCGACAACGATCAACAGTCAGGCCACGGCGGCCTATGCCACCGATACGGGATCTATCCGGCTGACGATCCCCCAGCGCGCCGGTGCGGAATGGTACAACTTGTTCTTGAGCGTGGACGCCGCACCCTACTGGGTAGCGCGACTGACGGAGGCCCAGCGGGCGGCGGGCGACTTTGAGGTTACGGCGGTCGGCACCGTCACGGCGGGCGGCGGCAACCCGGCGGGCACCGTGGACATCAACGTGCCTGGTACTGGCACCGCGCAGACGAGCAATGTCATGTTCACGCAGAACAACGCCTATCGCCCCGACAATGGCGGCATCACGGCCATCGACTGCACCGGGCGCAGGCTCCTGCATGTCTCGGTCAAGTTGGCGCTGACCGACCTGCGCAGTGCGCCCACCTTGAGCCTGCTTCCGTGCTACCAGAACCCCCTCGTGACAGCGGACTGGCACATGGGCGAGCGGCTGCCATTGGCGCTGCTCAACGACCTGGGCCAGCCGTTGGAGCGAGTGTACGCGCTGGACGTGTCGGGCGTCACGGCGCTGAAAATCCTGGTGGGCGAGATCAGCGGCCAGGGCGCGGCGGCGAGCGTCCACGTACAGGCGGTGTAGGATGGTACTCATCCCTCGATCGCCTGTCCTGACCCCACCACGTCTGCTAGCACCACGGCTGTTCGCGCCGGGCAAACGCGACGACTACCTCTGGCGCATCCGGTCAGTGCGGCCCGGCAACCTGATTGGCCTGTGGGCGCTGGACGAGCTGAACGGCGGCATCGCCCACGACCTGAGCGGGCGCGGCCACAATGGCACCGTCATCGGCGCGGACCCCGCAAAGCAGGGTATCGGCGATGGGCGCACCTGCATGTGGTTCGACGGCTCGACGGACTATGTGAACATCTATTCTGCTGCCTTGGCCGCTACGTTCAACGGTGCCCAAGGCAGCCTGGGTACCTGGGGCAAAACCAGCCCGGGTGTCTGGACGGACGGGGCTGCCCATGGTTTGGCGCGGCTAGCGGCGGATGCGTCGGCCAACACGCTCCAAATTAGCAAGGAGATAACGAACAATATAATCCGGGTGGCCTATGTCGCCGGAAATGTCTCCATGACGTGGACCAGCCTCCTTGCTACGTCAGGTTTCTTTAATATCTTTCTGACCTGGGATGCGGTGGCTAATAAGGCGTGCGCCTATCTGAACGGTGTGCAATTGGGTGCGACGAAGACGGGTTTGGGAACGTGGGCCGGGGCGCTGTCGAACATACGTTGTACACTCGGGGCGACATCAACTGTGCCTACTGGCGTATTTGCTGGTTGGCTTGGCCCTACGGCCCTCTGGACCTGCGCCCTTTCGCATGAGGAAATCGAGTACCTGGGGCCGAGAGCCCTGGGGCTGGCGGCGTGAGGTGGCTCTAATGTACGCAGCAGTAGAAAATCTCGGACTGAATACCGACCAACGGGCGGTGTTGGAGGCCGCGTTGCGGGCGATGGGCTGCCAGAATGACCCGCGGCCCATCAACAACAACCACTGGCGCAGGCGCACGGACGGCAACGCGGCGCTATATCATGGCGACTTCCAGGAGAGTGAGTGGAACATCGCGGCGCTCAAGGCCAAGCTCGGCGCCATCTTTGGCGTGGACCCGACCAACATCGGGGACGCGACGCAGGCTGTGTCCTACTCACCGGGCGGCACGTCGCTGGCGATCACGTTCTCACGTGGGGCCACGAGCTATCTGCGACTGCTGCTACTCGGGGGGCGCGGGGCCACACAGGCCCAGGGGGAAGTGGAGACGTTGGGGTACTTGAGGGCCAATGCCGTGGCGTGGGGGGAGGAGTGAACTATGTCGCGGTGCTGGCGGAGTTGAGGGCCGGGGCGAGGGAGACTGATGCTATCGGCGACTGACCTGACGACCATGCGCGCGGCACAAGCCGCAGCCTTGCCCGACACGTGCATTCGCACACGGGTGACGTTGGTATCCGATAGCGCTGGAGGATACACCGAGATGCCGACGACGTTTTCCTATGTCTGTCGGGTGGCGCCGACGTCGGGGCGTGAGTTGGAGATCGCCGCGCGGGTAACGAGCGAGCGCACGCTGACGGTGACGCTGCCTCACGATGCGAACGTGCTGGCGAGCGACCGACTGGCGATCGGTGACCGCACGTTGCAGATAGTGGCGGCGTTGGAGGGCGGGGCGTGGCAGACGGCGCTGCGGGTGCTAGTGGTGGAGGCGTGATGGCTGGCGAAACCGAGATTATCTTGGAGTATACCCACTTCGGTGAGATCGGCCAGGGGATGGCTCGTGATATTGATCGTGTGTGTGAGGCGAATGCTCTCGACATTCAAGCGCGAGCACAGATGGCCATCCAGAACCCGCCGAAGAGCGGGCGCACCTACAAGCATGGCAACGTGCTACATCAAGCCTCGGCGCCGGGCCAGGCACCGGCCACGGATACGGCCAATCTCGTGATGAGCGCCTACACCAAGAAGCTCAGCGACTCGGACTATGAGACGGGGTTCACGGCGGAGTACGCGGCATCTCTTGAGTTCGGCACGGCCAGGATTCTGCCGCGACCCTTTTTGCGCCCCGCGGTCGAGGCGGTGCGGGCGCGATTCGTGGCCGCCATCAAGCGGATTGTGGAGAGATAATGGCTGACCCGACCGAGGCGCTGGAGAAGGCGCTGTACGCCAAACTGGGCGGTGATGCCCCACTCGCGGCCTTGCTGCCGGGGGCCGTGCATCTGGTAACGGTGACAGCCACGGGCGGCACGTTTACACTCACTTTCAATGGCGCCACCACGGCGGCCATCGCCTATAACGCGACAGCGGCCACGGTACAGACACGACTTATCGCCCTGGCGACGGTGGGCATGGGTAACGTGGCGGTGACGGGCAGCGCCGGGGGGCCCTGGACGGTGACGTTTGCGCCGGGCATGGCACTGGCCTTGACGGGCAGCGGGACGCTGCTCACCGGCGAAGGGGCGGCGCTGGTCATTGCACAATGGGCGTCAGTGCATAACGCCATCGCACCGACGAACACGGCCTATCCGTTCACCGTGTTTCAGAAGGTCGCCGCGACGCCACGCAACGCCCTGGGGCAGCGCGCCTACTGGGAGTATCTCTACCAGTTCCGCTGCCTCGCCGAGGGCCTGAGCAAGGCGGTGATCTTGCAGGCGCTGGCCAGGATCGACGCGCTGATCGAGCGGCAGACGCCCACCGTCGCCAGCGCCACGATACGGGGCATCCTCCGCGAGGGTGACCTGCCCGATCTGCCGACGGTCGAGGCGGGGACGGTGTACCAGCAAGTCGGGGCGACGTGGCGGATCACGGTGCAGGAGGCATAGATGACCACTTTCTATCACGGCACAAGCGCACGGTTCTACTACCATACCCTGGATATGAGCCCGTATGCCGAGCAGGTCGAGCAGCAGCTCTCGCGCGAACTGGCTGAGGCGCGGCTTATGGGAGGCAAGTCGGTTACCCGGCTAGCTGGCTATCGTGACGTCAGGATCACGCTCACTGGTGGCCCGCTGAGCACGTCCGTAGGCGCGAACGACGCCTACGTCTGGGCGCGCCTCCAGGAGGACACCGAACGGGTGTGGGCGTTCATACCAGCGGGCGACGTGCTCGGGAGAACGGCATACTGTGGCCAGGCGCACGGTGAGAATCAGCAGCGTGTGGCGGGCGACGACATCATGCGCCTGCCGGTGGCGATGGTGGCCACGGACAGGGTTGACCGCTGTGCCATTCTGCGGGCACTGGCTGCTGGGGGGACGTCGCCGGGTGCGACGTTCAATTCGGGCATCGCGGGCGGCTCGGCAGCGGGCGGCGGGGCATACCTGATTTGCACGGCGATCTCAGGCGGCACTCCCTCATTGACGGTGACCTTTCAACACAGCATCAACGGGACGGATTGGGAGACGTTGATGGCAATGACGGCACGTTCGACAGTGGGTAGTGAAGTCAAGATAGCTACCGGTGCGGTGCGGCAATATCTTCGCGTTATCTGGACGCTGACGGGAAGCACCCCGGCAGCAACATGGTTCGCCGCATTTGGGCGGCGGTAAAGGAGCAAGATGGCAACGTTTCAGCATGGACTCAGCGCAACACTGAGCCTCCCTACGGCGATTGAGGGTGTGCTGGAGAGCGCCGGTATGGATCTGGCACGCGAGTTAGCCGAGGCGCGCCCCATGGGCGGCACCTCGGTGATCCGGTTGCCGGGCTTGCGCAGCTGCACGTTCACGGCGGAAGGGCTTTTCGACGAGACCATCGACGCGCTGCTCTTCGCGGCCTGGGATGGCGTTGCCGCGGTCGAGGCGACCTTCAGTCCCGACGGTGGCACAACCACCTACGTGGTGAACACGTTCGTGACGGGCTACAACCATCGCGCGGCGTCCAACGCGATGTCACGGATCACCGTGAACCTGTCCAGCACTGGCGACGTGGAGCGGAATCCGGCGTAGGCTAGGGGGTCTTGGGACTGTTCGGATCTCGTGGCGTGAGCTGATGAAGGCGTTCCATGAGTTTCTTGTGTTGGTCCTCGGCCTGGAAGAACCGCGCGAAGACGGCGGCCAGGCAAGCCAAGCCAATGATGCCGACGCCGGTGGTGGCTTGGGTAAGAAACACGAACCCGAGGATGCTGCCGAGAAACGCCAAAAGGAAGAGGAAGCTGGCCATCACAACGCTCCTTTCACATATTCTGACAGCAGTATAGCACAGAAACGGGGAATCGGATGCCCAAACGACTGACGATTGACGCCCTGTTGGCGTTACCCGACGCCGAACAGATCACCGAGGACATTTTGGTGCGCGACTTTGGCGTGGTGACGGTGCATGCGCTATCAATGGATGTGCACCGTGACATGCGCGTTGAGGCCCTCCGGAGCGGCACGTGGGATTGGCCACGCTGGGATGCACTGGCGATGGTCAATGGTATGATCGAACCCCAAGTCACGTATGACCAAGCCGTCAAACTGCGCAAGAAGGCTGTGGGAGTGGCGCAGGACATTCTCGACGGCATCTGGCGAGTGTCGGGCCTTACCGAGCGGGGGGAGATCAGGGCCAAGGCGGTAGATGACGCCGAGATCAGCTTTCGCGAAGGACAGTCTGAAGTTCAAGACACATGAACTAGCTGAACGGCTGGGGGGCATGACGGTGGCCGAGTTGCGGCGCCGGATGCCAATGCATGAGCTGATTGACTGGGTTGGCTATGACCGCTACAGGGCGGCCTTGGAAGACCAGGCGCGGGAACGGGCCAAGATGCAGAGTGGGGCGAAGGGAAAGCCCAGGGGGCGGCGATAGATGCCAGCAGGTGACGCGGCGGCGCAACTCACGGCACGCACACGAGCGGACAATACCGGCCTGACGCGCGGTATGCAGGAGGCTGACCGTATCATGCAGCAGGGCGCGCGGGAGATGCAGAGAACAGCGTCTACTGCGGGCGCTGGCATAGGCGAAAGCATGGGGCGTGGTCTGGCTAGTGCCCTAGGCGTCTCCTTGAGCATAGCCGGGGTTATTGGGCTGGCCAAGGGGGCCATCGAGCTGGGGCAATATGGTGCTCAGGTTGACCGCCTGCGGACCTCATTCGAGGGCCTTGCGGGGGCGGACGCTACTCCCATGCTTCAGCGGTTGCGCCAGGCATCTCAGGGCACTGTCGATGACATGAATCTCATGCTCTCGGCCAACAAGGCGATGATGCTGGGGGTAACTCAAAATGCCGATGAGATGGCGCGCCTTGTAGAGGTGGCCGCCGTGCGCGGGCGGGCTATGGGGCTCTCGACGCAGCAGGCGTTCAACGACATTGTAACCGGCATCGGGCGCATGTCGCCGCTCATTCTCGATAACCTGGGCATCCTCACGGGCGGGCAGCGGGGGATGGAGGACTATGCCAAGAGTATTGGCAAGACAGCTGAGGCGCTGACAGACCTGGAGAAGCGCCAATATCTGGTGAATAAGGTGCTGGCCGATGCACGAACTCCAACGGAGGATGCTGCCTCGGGATTCGAGGCGTTGGATGCGCAGGCGAAGAATTTAAAGGCATCCTGGGCTGTTGGAGTGGGCGACATATTCGGGCCTGCCGCACGGGCTATGGCTGACTTCACGGCCAGTGCATTGCAATCTCAGGAGGTATTGGCGCCGTATACGGCGGCGCTGGCTGATCTAAAACAGATTTTGCCTGCCGCTGAATACCAGGCTCTGCGAGGTGATGTATATGATCTAAGCATGGCCTGGGATGATGGGAAGTTGAGCCTGGACGAGTATAAGGCCGGATTGGATGAGCTGATTCCGGGCCTTGGCGATGCATCGGTAGCTATGCAGCTTGCCGAAACTGTGACGCTCCGTAAGGAGCAGGCAGACATGCGGGCAGCATCGGCGGCTTGGGAACACGCCACTGCGGAACGGGAACTGGCCAACGCCATCGTCGCGCGAGGTTACGCTGCGGCTATGGACCCCTGGCTCGTGCGGCGCGCCCAAGACCCTCGGGCTGGAGCGGGCGTGTCTGTCACGGAACAAATCCAGAAAGATGAGGAGGCTCTACGCAAGCGAGAGCAGGCAAACGAGGCGGCAGCACGCAAAGCGTCCGGCGCTGCATCCAGCGCCGCGTCGAAGGCCCAAAGGGAGGCTGAGCAACATGCTCGCGAATACCGCTCCCTGATCGAATCCGTTCTGCAACCCACGCAGGTGACGGGTGCGGACGTCTCGGCCACCGAGCACGGCGCCTATCAGGAAAAGTGGGACGAGGAGATGCGGCGGCTGAGGGCGCAAAAGGATGTGCCCTATTACCAAGTTGCGGAAACCGAGCGCAAGTTCTACAGCGGCCAACTGCTCGACCAGGTAAACTGGGATGCGGTTATTGCCGATGTTGCACGCAAGCAGCAGGAGGGGGCTGGTCGGGAGAATCTGATCAACGAGGCGATGCGCCGGGTGGAGGAAGCGGGTATTGCCGCCAACTATGCCGATGTTGCCGCCGCGCTAGGGATCCGCGACGATACGGCGATAGGCATGGGGGCCGCTGAGGCGTTTGAGACGGGCGCCAAGGGCATCGACGTGGCCGCCGGTATCACCGAGCAATTCATTGAGCAGATGAAGGAGCAGCGGGTGGCGTATGTCGAGGCTGGCGCCGAGGCAATGCGGGCATTCCTCGAGGGCTCCGATCAGGCCATCACGCCCGATGCGGGGAAAAAGTTTGCCCGACGTATTGTGCCATTTATTTATGATGAGTTCCAGGCACAGGGGTTGCTGTAGCGATGCCGCATAAGGTTGGAGTCTCGGGCTCTGAGTACACCTTGCCGGTGATGCCTGAAGCGGAGACCTATCAAGTTGGGCCGGTGCAGCTCGCTGGCCTGGCGCGGGCGCTGGATGGCACCGCGCTCACTCATTATGTCGCTGCCAAGAGACGCTGGGTGGGTCACTGGCCGGGACTCACGGCTGCCCAGCGCAACAGCATTATGACGGAGTTGGAGCGACAGGCGCACCTGTCGTGGTACCCATGGGAGGCGGACACGACGCAGTACACCGTGCGGGTGTTGAGTGCCTTTTGGGTGCCAATGCCCGATGCGCCGGCCTATTTCAATGTCCACTTCGAGTTGGAGCAGGTTTAGATGGCGCAATCGTTGGCCGGCCTCCACCTGAACACGACCTGGAACGCGGCGGGTGCCCGGCCCACAGTGTTGCTCGAGGTGTGCTGGGACGGCGTCAACTGGACGCCCGAATCATCCCGACTGCTGGCATTTGGCATTGGTCAGAGTTTCTATGGTGCACGGGGGCTTCCATTCCTCGGGGAGAACCGCGGCGGCACGATGGACGTGGTGCTGGCCAACCACGACGGCCGCTACTCGCGGCGCAACACGGCCGGAGAGCTGTACGCCTATATCGCCGGTGGCTTGCGCGGGTTCCCTATTCGCCTGAGCGTAGGCTACTACTATGGTGCCACGCCGGAGCGCCTGCGGCAGTTTACGGGCTACATCGAGTACCCCGGCGAGAGCGAGTCGCTGGCGCAGAACCGTGTCAGCTTGTCATGTCTGGATAATTCCTTCCCCCTCCAGGAAGCGCCGCTCAAGACCGAGATGCACGCCGGTTATCGCTCCGACCAGGTGATCGAGGCGTTTCTGACCGAGGCGGGGATCGTCTCGGGGTATAGTCTCGACCATGGCATGAGCGTCATCCCTTGGGCCTGGGCCGATGCCGAGGATGCCTGGAGCCAGTGCCAGATCGTGGCACGCTCTGAGGGCGGTGTATTCTACGCTAGTAAGGAAGGCATCCTGCGCTTCGAGCGCTTCACGCATTGGCTGGAGGATCCCGATTCGACTGTCAGCCAGGTCTCGTTGGCACGCAATCGAGTGACGTTCCTCTCGGGGCAGCAATCGTGGCGGGACTGCTTCTCCGGCGTGCGGGCCGAGTGGGTACCGCGATCGGAAGGGCCGGAGATGGCACTGTACGAGGCGCACGAGGCTATCGCGGTGCGCCCCGGTCAGACGGTGGCCCATGAGGCGCGTTTTCGCTACCCGGCATCGAGCGCCATAGTGCCCACGGCAGAGGCGGGGGACTACCAGGCCGTCTCGGCGGGGATGCGCGATCTGAGCGCCAACCTGACGGTAAGCGTGACGGTGTACGGCTCGATGGCCGAGGTAGAGTTTCAGAACGGGTCTAGCAGCCAGACCATCTACGTGCTGGACTTTCGTATCCGCGGCATCCCCCTGCTGGCCGAGGAGGCGCAGACCATCCAGGAGGATAGCGTTCTGGGTCTGGTCGAGGACAAGGTCTTTGACCTGAGCACCAATGACTTTGTCCAATCCGCCCACCAGGCCAGCCTGCAGGCCAGCTTCCTACGTGACGTGTTGCAGCGTCCCCGAGACATTCTAACGTGGTCAGGCCCCTGCGCGCCATGGTTGGAGTTGGGGGATCGAGTGGACGTGACCTCGGCGCCCCAAGGCATCATTGATCTGGAGTGCTATATCGTCGGAATGCGGCAGACCTGGGCCGAGAAGGCGTTGTACACCATGACGCTGGAGTTACTACCGGTCACTGACTTGTACGCGGTGGACTCGTACTTCACGCTGGGCGTCTCCAACTGGGCCAACTCGGGCTCGGATTATCTGTTCTACTGAGGATCCACAGCCATGATACCGCGATTCCCCAACATTCCCGAGGTCGAGGCGGGCCAGATCCTCGGCGCGACCTACCTCAACGCCCTGGCGCGGGGGGGTGAGCACCTGTTAGGGATCAGTCAGGCGAGTTATGGCCTGCCGCACGCGACGGCGACGCTCTCGCGGCTAGAAAACTCCTATGGCGACATGGCGACGTACTGGATGTACCACGTCACGGATGCGGTGGGATACGCCATCATCGGTGGCAACACCTCGGCGGGCAAGACCTGGTACATCCACCTTGATTATTATGGTAATGATAGTGCCTGGCATACGGTGGGCAGTTGGTCCAGCACCACCAGCCCCAGTGTCCAGAGCGGCACGCTAGACCTCTCAGGTGAAGCGCAGATCACTATCGGCAAAATCTATAAGTGGCGCTGGCAGGGTAAGACCAGCGACGCGACCTACTATACTACGTTGCAGGTGACGACGCTGTGCACGCGGCCTACCCTGGCCGGCTGGACGGCGCCGCCGACAATCTCCGCGGGGGCTAGCAATCACGCCAGTCTCAACATTTATCGCGGCGACCTGGTGGCGCTCAATGCGCAGATGGTGGCGCCGACCAACTGCCTGTCATACTGCGAGGATGGCAAGACCCACACCGCCCCTCAGGGCGACTGGGAGCCCTATACACGCTACGCCTACCGTTACCGACCCAATGGGCTAACGGTCGGCATCTGGGGCAAGATCGGCTACTCGTCATGGGCCTGGCGGGTACGCTTCATGGACTCAGCTTTCCGTGTAGCGACGATCTACACCTCCTCGAATGTGGATACTACACCGGATTATGTCTACGAGTCAGCGAACATTGATCTGACCAGTGGCGCGGCAGCAGATGCCCTGGCGGCGGCGGAGATCACGCTCACCTTCGGCATTGGCTACATGGTGACTATTGAAGCAAAGCGCAACTCCGATGACCATGCCCTTTACCTGCGGCGGGGCCTCTGTCTGCGCACGTCGAATGGTGTGGCGGGGGGGGCGTGGGCCAACAACAAACTGTGGGCGCACCTCGATCAGGATGTGGGGCCAACGCAACTCAACAAGGTCAGAGCTGATCTGCTGGAGTTATACACGGGTGGCGCCGAAGAGTTGTGGGGGGAGAACCACGCCGCGCGCTATATCGCCGACGAGGAGCGCCCGGTGTCGGGCGTACATCTCAAACGCTACCTGAATTATCGCTGTGTAGAGGGCGAGACGCCGAAGGCGCTCTATGGCGAGGACTTTGGCAGCGATTACTCTCTGCCGACCGGCGACGGCTGGCTGGGATTCGACCTGTCGAGCGTAAGGCTGCCGTTTGGCGGGGCCTATTACGTGGTGAACGTCGGGGCGGCGTTCGAGGCGGATAGTATCTATGGCGAAGCGTAAGCGCAGTGCGGATATCAACCAACCTGTAACCGTCACGGTTACTGGGCCTGGTGGCGGGGGTGCGGGCGGGGGCGCCGGCACATTGCCCGGCACGATCACGGGCACCACCGGCAACGCGATCATCGGCGACCGACACTACCACCAAGCGCTGCTTGCGCACGCGGCGCTGCTGGGCATCGGCGCCGCTGACCACCACAATCCTATCACCATTGGCAACACCGGCCTCTCCCTCAGCAATCAGCAGGTGTCGCTGGCTCTGGCAGCCACATCAGGGCTCCAGATCAGCACTGGCCTGATGCTGGCGGATGCGGTGGCGGGTGCTGGGCTGGCCATCGCGAGCAAGGTGTTGGCGGTCAGTCTGGCAACCAACTCGGGCCTGGAGCTGGCGGGTAGCCCGAGCAAACTAGCACTCAAGACACCTTCAACCCTCAGCGTGTCTAGCAGCAACACCGTTACCGATGCACTGGGCCACACCCACGCCATCACGTCTAGCAGCAACCCTGGCGCGGCAGCCGCGATCCTGGCGAGCGACGCCAGCGGCTATCTGCGATTGCTGCGCCTCGGTCTGGGTACAGCGCCAGGTTATCCGCTGCATGTTGTCGGTGCGGCCCGGATTGATGGCGACCTGACCTTTGTCGGCGCACAGAAGATCGACACCACAGCGGATAGTTTGACCCTTATGCCTGCCGCGGACCTTGACCTGACACCAGGTGGCACCGCGCGGGTGCGGGTCACGAGCGGCGTGCGGTTGCAGAGCGACAACTACGTCTCGCAGCTCACCGGCTGGGGCATCAGCTATAGCGGGGCTGGCGACTTCCGCTATCTGTACGCCGACGAACTGCACGCCAAGGCATTCATCGCCGACCTGGAGCAGGCCCTCGCTGGTGGGCAGATCATCTGCAAGAGTGTGGCGCCGCTGGGGGCGGACTTTACCATCCCCGCACCTGGGGCAGCAGCGGCACTATACGTCGAGGAGTTCAAGGGATTCGCCGCCATGCGCGTCTTTGTGGATGGCGACATCGTGCGCATCCGTCAGTTCCAGCGACAGCAGGCGACCACCACCACGTACTCGGAGAATACCACAATCCCTGCATACACGGCCACATGGCATTCCGGCACTGTCGTGGTGGCAGACGGGGTAACGCTCACCATCGCTGCCGCAGCCCTGTTGGGTGTGCAGATCCACTATGCGCTCTCGATTACCAACACCTGGGGCACGGTCGTCTATCATTCGCGCGACGACGCGACCAAGGTGCAACGATTCACCTTCACCCGTTCCACTGGGGCCAATGCAGGGTATGGTGCGGAGGGCAGTGTCGTCGGACAGGGCACGCTGGTGTTGGACTACGGTGTTTCTGGCAACGGCTTTTACGAGGTCAACGCCATCGACGGCTCGATGGCGGAGAACAGCCCCTATGCGCAGGTTGTCACCTGGACAGGACATCCTGCGACTGGCTTGATGTTGCGGACGCGCTTCGGCAACCTGCGAGGCGTCTTCAACACTGCTGGTGAGTTTGGGATGTTCGCTGGGGATGGCGTGGCCGATGCCAGCCAGTTCCTGCGGATCAGCAACGTTGCCATCGAGGGCCACAACCTGCCGATCAAACTCTACGACGGCGCGAACGTCACGGTGGCGCTGACGCCTGGCGCAAGCCCAAGCATCGCCCTGGGCAGCCCGATCCCGACCGGCTGGCTCTCGCAAAATGGCTGGTGGGCTGGGCGTCACACCGATGGCATTTATCGTCAGTATGTGGGGAAGGTCTCGGGCGGGGCATTGGTCGCCGGTCAAAGCTGGGATGGTACCACTCTCCTGGTCAAGGGCCAGGTCGTCATCCAGGCGGGCTCTAGCGGGATCGCCAGTCTATCCGACGCCGGTGCCCTGGCTACTGCGAACACGGCGGACTTTGCCACTCAGGTAAGTGGTGCTCAGAAACCTGCCAACAACGCGACGGTCGGGGCCACGTGGGGGACTACCCTCTACAGCGTTCCTCCCAGGTTCGGCGACGCGCCGGCTGCGGCGGGGCTCTATCTGACGGCAGGCTACGTGGGCTACTGGGACGGGGCGTCCGCCTGGCCCGTGCACATCAAAAACGACGGCACGTTCCAGTTTGCCCCTGACGCCAACAACTACATCCAGTACGCGGCCTCCCTCCTCACGATCAAGAGCAAGGTCATCATCAAGGGCGATTCGTACTTTGACGGGGTGGCCACTATCGCGGCGGCAGGCGGCATCTTCCAGGGCACGGGCACCTTTGCAGCACCAACCACGGGGCTCAAGATCTACAACAGCAGCGGCATTGGGCTCTGGGAGTTGTGGGGCGCGACGGTCAAACAGGTTTATGCGGCAACGGATGGAAGCCTGCGGGCGGGAGCGGGGAAAATAAGACTGTCGGCTACTGGCCTTGGTATGGACAGTACCACATATTATGAATACAACGCGGCTGTCAACTGGGAATACTTGGGCGCTAAGATAGCAACAGTGTATGGACTGACTGCCGACGGATATAACTCGATTGTTGTGGAAGGCACTACGGTTGGTGTCAACGCCGGGAGGGCGCTGATCATCGGGGATGCTCAAGTTGCCATCAGGGTAAACGGCATTGATCGCATCGTGGTGGATTATGTTCTAACCACCACCAGACTCATCCTAACCGCAAGCCAAACCAACATTTCTGGTGGCCTCAACGTCGGCACGGCAACGGGGGCTGGGGCGGGGGAGGTAAAGACGAGCGGCAGCGTGCTTGTCAAGGTTGCATCAGCATTAGCACCTTTTGCCGTCACCGATGCAGCCTTAGGTGACCGTTCGCCCACGGCGAATACTGCGGCATTCATCCAGGCTGGTGGTGGTCCAGTCCTAGAACTAGCCGGTACAGGTGCGAGCTATGCATATCCCGTTCTCACCATCAAGAGCAACCGTGTATCGAGCACCGATTACTCCTTCATAAAATGCATCGGGGACGACGATGGCACCCCATTCTATCCGTTTGAGGTGCGGGGAGATGGCGTGATAGCGGCCACCGGCACCATCGGGACGGCTGGCAACATGGAAGTCGGCGCGGCGGCCGCATACCGCCTCGGTGATGCCTTGACCGACGGCTCCTGGCGTATCATTCGCAGCGGCAACGATCTGGTGATTCAGCGAAGGGTATCGGGCGATTGGGTGACAAAGAGCACCATCGCAGCATAGGAGAAGAAACACATGTCTATACTGAAAGTGAATCAGATCGAGCCGGTCTCTGGGGAAACGCTCACGGTCGCAGCGAACCTCACTGTGACGGGCACGGGCCAGTCGCAAATCTCCCGCACGCGCACGAATGATGGAACCTGGAGTGTGGTGGCAAGCGGTTCGGTAACCATCGACGTCACTATCCCGGAAGCAGGGTTCGTGATGTTGCTCTCGGTCGGTGGGTATGGCTCCGGTGCCAGTGGTAACGTGATCGGGCTTTATCACATTGCCGGCAATGGCAATGCCGCAGCAAATACTACCATCCGCATCATTGATGCTGTCGCTACTGCTGGCACGATTACCTGTGCCTGGCAAGCTGCGGGTGTGCTGCGAGTGACGATCACGAATACCCACGAGACGCAAACCAAAAGTGGATCCTGGCGATCAGTGTTGTCATAGGCATAGGAGGGAGACATGGATCACATACTGAGTCAAGCCCGGCAGCGGGCGGTGATCGCCATTGCATTACAGAAGCAGCAGATCGTCAATGAGGCAAACAAGGCCATCGCGGAACTGGACGAGGCCATGATCGACCTGGTGGCGCTCTACACCATGGGCGCCGGCCTGGAGGGGGAGTGGACCTTCGCCAATGACGATACCGGCGCGGTGGTGCTGAGGAAGATAGAGCCGCCCGCTCCGGAACCGGTCAAGGAGCCAGATGGAAACGAAACCATGCCCTAGTTGTGGCAAGCTCATGATCCGCTGCTACGCCAACTACATACTGTGCACCTACCCGCCACAGCATCCCTATGATTGGTGGTGCGGCTGCGGACACTCTGAGGCGGGCGGCGTTGAGAGATGCGAGCTGCCCAAAAACACCCTGATGAGGCAGTGGGAGGCGGCAAACGCGCCATGATCCTCCATTGGCCCCTCGCGCCCGAGCACCGACGAATCACGCAGGGGTTCGGGGCCAACCCGGCGGATTATACCGCCTACGGCCTGGCCGGTCACGAGGGCATCGATCTGTCGTGCCCTATCGGCACGCCGGTTATGGCAGCTCACCGGGGACAGGTGATCAGCATGTGGGCACCGGCGAGTTATGGCCGATACGTCGAGCTAGTAGGCGGTGACGTGATGACACTCTACGGCCACCTGTCACGGATACTCCGCGCAGGCGAGATCCTTGAGGCGGGGAAGATCATTGGCTACAGCGGTAACACTGGGGGCACAAGCACCGGGGCACATCTGCATCTAGGCGCCTATCCACTACCGCGAGATTGGGGCAGCGGCTATAAAGGTGCGGTTGACCCGCTACCACTACTACAGGAAGGAGATCGAGTTATGGAAAAGGCGAGAGCCGAGGCGACAGCGGTGCGATTCGAGATCGAGGAGATCGTACGTCTGCAGGAGAGCGCCAAGCGCCGTCGCGATAATGCCGCCATCGAGCAGATAACGGCTGGACGCGAGGAGCACCTGGCCGACATGCGGCTGGCGGCACTGGTCAACACGAAAAACGGCAGGGCCTATCGTTTGGAGGGCGCACTGGGGGGGACTCTCCCGACGGACTGGGAGGGGTAATGACCCTTATCACAACCCATACCCAGCGTTACGATGCCTGGCAGAACACTTGGTGTCGCGACATAGGTTCGGTCTGGGCCAAGATCGTCACCCCGCCGGAGGGTAGCCCGATCTTCCAGGATGTGGCCATGCTCTGTGTCCGCTTCCACGAGCACGAGTCCTGGCAGTGGGATACCTACATCCGCCACGGCTACGAGGGTGGGCGGCGGCACATTCGCGACCTCGCGCCGCGGTTCCGCAGGGTCGTGCATCCCCACAAGGTCCTCGAAACGAGCAACGAACCGCTCTGCGCGAACGGGGAGCAGCTCGCCCTGCTGAATGCGTACTGGCTCGGTTGCCTTGACGAGGCGGATGCCCAAGGAATCAAAATTGCTATTGGGCAGATACCCGAGGGGAACCCCGCTGCTGATGAGGGGCTCTCCGGAGACGCCGCCCGCAGAAGTGAACGCTGGAAGCTGGAGCAGATGGCGCCAGCCGTCAAAACGGCGGCCCAATGCGGCCAGTACCTGGGTTGGCATGCGTACTTTCACCCGCGCGTGGAGGGACCTACCGGTCGTTGGCACGCCTTGGGGCGGATCCGCTGGACGATTGAGCAGTTTCTTGATATGGGCGTCTTGCCGAGCCTTCAGGTCATCGTCAGCGAGTTCAGCATCGATGGCCTGATCCTGCAGAAGATCGAAGGTTGGCAGGCGCTGAGCACGCCAGACGCCTATCGTGCCGAGTTGGTCGAGGCCGAAGCCTACGCGCGGACCATCCCACAGATTAGGGCCCTATGCCTGTTCACGGTGGGATGGGAAAAGCCGTGGCAGACCTACGACCATGACGAGGAGTTCCTGCGAACGCTGATTCAGCCGATCAAGGAGTTAGGGCCCATGACGACGCAACCCCCGCAGCCCGCCGCCTTCTCTCCCGAGTGGCTGGCTGAGGCGCGCAAGCACAAGATCAGGTACAATCCAGATTCGGCGCTTTCTCCTGCTATTTCGGGTGCGGGCCAATGGCCGCTGGCGGACGAGTGGATCAAGGATGGCGTGACATATCAGTGGGGCCTCGACGTGCCGCGCCTGATGTGGCATATGTGGTCGTGGACGGCGAGCGGGGGCGTGAAACGGGTGCTATCGGAACCGGTGAAAACCTGACTACTATCACCCCGCGGGTTCCTCCTGCCCGCGGGGGTCTCTCCTCCTGTGGGGCGCGTTCCTGGGGTCTGGGCAACTCCGGGGGCGCGCCCTCCTCTCTACCGCGCCATGACCTCGGCGGCCCATCTCTCCAGGTAATCGCGCGCCACAGCACTCACCGTCGTGCCCGCCGTGGCGGCAGCCACGTGGTAGCGGCGGCGCTCCTCCACGGTCACGAGGATACAGAGGTGACGGTCGCGGATGGCGCGCACCGAGTTGCCCTGGTTCTCCACCGATTCGGCCCAGTCCGCGATCTCGGCAACCTCAGCGGTGCAAACCCACTCCCAGTGCTCGTCCCCCTCTGGCCAGTCGTATAGGATCGTCTCGCTGTGAGCGTCTAGCTCCGGCGTAGTGTTCACCCGGGCTTTGGCCTCGTCGTATGTGTGCGGCATGGTGTTCCTCTCTGCCCGCCATTGTCCGGCGGGCGGGGTGTGTAGTTAGCAAATCGCGTTGAGCACGTCCGCCACGATGTCGCCAGGCACCCCCTCGCGCTCCAGAATGGCAGCGATGTCGCTCGGATTGGTGTACCCCTGCGCTCTCAGGGCCTCGATGCGCTCGCGCCATGCGAGCACGCCAATCAGATCATCGGTGGCCTGTGCCTCCGCGACCAGGCCAGGGTCAGGGCACTCGGTCACATGCCCATCGCCCGTGGGCGCCCACGACCAGCCGTGTGACTGGTAACGCCGATAGGCACCGCACCGGTCGCACCACTCCTCGCCGTCCAACACGCGCCGTAGCTCGCTCCCGCAGGTATGGCAGTGTCCACAGAGTCGCATGGTGTTCCTCTCTACCCGCCTTAGCCCGGCGGGCGGGGCCTAGAGCTACTCGCCGAGCCCATCCAGCGCCTTAGCGGCGCGCACACGGTCGTCCCAGTCCTCCGGCGAGTTGACCACGAACGGTATGCCCGTGCGTGTGTCCACGACATCGAGAGCATAGCTACTGCCCTCATATCGCCGCGTGCCGGTCACATGACAGCGGGGATCCTCCCGCTCGATCCGGCGCGCCAGGCGCTGTGCCTCTCTATGGTTCATTGTGTGATCCTCTCTGCCCGCCATGCCCGGCGGGCGGGGCGTGTGGGGGAAACTAGTCGCTCATCCGATCGTAGCAGTCGGGGCAGGATGTGCCGCGGCTGGCGCTCATCACGAGGTTGCGGGCCACGGTGTGGCCGCAGTTGCAGCGCACCATCTCGACCTCGACGGTGCGCCAGGGAGAGACCTCCGTGTGCTCGGCATTCATACCAGCCAGGCGGCGGGCCGCCAGGGCCATGCGGATGCAGTGCGCGACCGCGTACTCGGGCGGGGCGAACCGACCGTAGCGGACACCGTAGTCGTCGCAGTCGGTGTCAGGCATTGGCTCGACGCCCATCGTAGCGCACGCGTCCTCGTACTCCGGCCGGCTCATGGCCCGGGGCATCTGCGATAGCTGATTGCGCGCGGCTGACCAGGCTAGCTCCTCGGCGGTGAACTCGGCGATCATTTCGTGTCCTCCTGCATCCCCGAACCGTTCTCAACTCTGCTACCATGATAGCATACTCATATCGGTATGTCAATGGGGCATAGGTTAACATCCGTAAATATTCCGTGAAGATCGGGCGGGGTTTTGGTCAGAATGGGGCGCGCACGAACGTATGGGCACTATTCTGACCCAAACGGCGCGATCAGCGGATCGGGGAGCGCCTGCAGGTGGACCTCGGCGCGATCGGGGTATAGGACCGTCCGCGCCACGAGCTGGGCCAGGACGCGGCGCTGGGCCGCCGTGTCCGCCTCGACCAGGGTAGCGACCAAACTGGCGGCGTCGCGCAGCGCTTCGGCCAGCCGGACCCGGGCAGCGGGGATATCGCGCAGCGCCGCCTCCGCCGTCCGCAGGCGCGCGGTCTCGGCGTCGATCTGGCCGGTGAGCGCCTGGACTTGGGCGTCCAGCTCGCGTAGCAGGGCCTCCGAGATGGCGACTTGGTGCATGGTGAGGGCCTGAGCCGCCTGGGTGCGCTGCGCCGTGAGGGCCTCGAGGCGCGCGGCCATGGCGCCTGTCTCGTGGCGCAGAGTTATTTCGCGCTCGGATAGCAGCGCGAGGGCGCGCGCCCGCAGCGCCGTCGCCTCGGGGGCGGTCTCAGCCAGGTGCATCGCCACGGCGCTGACCACTTGCCGGTCAAGGGTGGGCGCGTCGAGGATGGGCAGCGCGCAGTGCATGTCGCCGCGGTTGCGCGTGCCACAGACGTATCGGTGGTAGATATAGGTGCGGCCAGTGGCACGATAGACGCTATAGCGCAGGCGGCCAATGACTGCGGCGCCGCAAAGTCCACAGCGTAAAGTCCGCAGCGCAAAGTGGCCGGCGTTGCGACCGCGGTAGTCCCTGGGCGCATGGTCGAGTTGCGCTTGGACCGTGTGCCAGACGTCATCTGGCACCCATCGCGGCCAGGCGTCCTCGATGCGGATCACGGTGTCGCCACGCTGCTCCTTGCCGGTGCGCCGATCCATCTGGCGACGGCCATAGAGTAGCACGCCGTGGTATGCCTCGTTGGCCAGGATGCGATGGACGGTACGGTAGTGCCACCCGGCCTTGGGGGGGGCCTTGGGGCGCCCGCGACCACTGACGGGGTTGCGGCGCCACTCGAGCATCCCCGGCGTGGGGACCCCCTGACGCTGGAGCCACCGGGCGATGGCATAGGGGCTGTCGCCGGCGATGGCGTGCTCGAATATCTGCCGGGCATAGGGCCACCACTCAGGGTCCGGCTCGAGACGATGTGCCGCAGTCTGCCGCAACCCGAACGGTGCCCGTCCGTTGGGGATGCGGTGGCCCACGGCGGCCAGAAAGCGCATTTTGTCGCGTACCGTCTCGGAGATGTAATCCGAGTAGTACTGCGCCATGACGCCCTGCAGCCCCCTCATAGCCTGGCGCTGGCTATAGCGGCTGTACTGCGGCTCGGCCTCGTAGATCAGATCGACGCCATGATCGGCCAGGTAGTGCTCGAAGTTGTGGCGGTCACGCTCGTTGCGGTGGCCGCGCTCTAACTCTAGGATGTAGACGACATCGAGTGCTCCGGCGGTGACGTCCCGCAGACAACGTTGGACATCAGGCCGATCCATGGAGTGGCCGGAATAGCCATCGTCGCGGTAGACGGCGGCGATGTGCCAGTCGTGGCGACCAGCCCCCGCGCGCAGGCGATGTTCCTGCTCCTCGAGTGAGACGCCGGTGGCGGCCTGGTGCGCGGTCGAGACGCGCAAGTAGAGGCCGGCGCGAAGTGGGGGCATGGCAGGGTCTCAGAGTTTGATAAAGTGTGGCTCGGCCTCAACGATGGTCGGGCCTATCTTATTCGGGTCAACACCATCCCACTTCACAATGGCCACTGTCCAATCGGCATAGATCCTCGCCTCAGCCCCAAAACGTGGTCTGTCATATACACCTTCCCAATCTCGAAAGTGCCCCCACAGGTCGCGGTTGGTCGAGGCGCTAAAACCCTTGGTCGGGGCGTGGATGCCGCGATGTTCCCCCATGTTGGCAGCATCTCGGCTGATAATCTGGACCTGGAAGTATTCGTCCTCTTGTAACTGGCCGTCCCACGTCCATTCAAAGGTGGTATCACTTCTCTGCATATAGTTGTCATAGCCATGATCAGGGCGCATCAGCACAGGAGAGTTGTAGCTCCGTGCTACTGGCACAGGAGTCGGCGGAGATATCGGATTGGTCTCTATGACCACTGTGACTTGCGGCATCACCATATCCACTGACTGCGGCGTGGCACTGGGTGTGGATGTTGGCGGCACGGGCGTCGCCATGGCCGTAGCAGTAGCTATGGCCGCAGCGGTCGAAGTTGCCGTTGCTGTCGCCGTGGCCGTTGGGGGGGGCGTCGGGGAGGCAGTTGAAGTAGCTGTTGCCGTTGCGGGCAACGGGGTCGCCGTAGGCTGAACGGTCGCCCCGACGCGCACAACTACAGCGGTCTCTGGCGGAGTGATCGTCCTTGGCCGGCCCACGCCCGGGATCTTGGCGATAATGCTGCACAGCAGTACAACCGCGCAGATCCCCAGGACGACTAGCAAACGTAGTCCGCGACGCTTCTTCTTTGGGGCTTCTTTTGCCATGATGCCTCCATGTGGTTGGCGGGAACCCGCCACCCCCACGACGTTATCCCAAGTAGAGACGCCCATATCCCACAAAGACCTATACTAAACTGGGATAGCAAGCTATTGACTAGAACGCATGTCCTATGTTATAGTGTCAGTGAGCTGGCGTGAAAACGCTTGACAGCGAGCAACAACTACGTTACAATTCTTAGGGGATGTTTACCTTCCTCCCAAGCATCCCGCCTCAATGGAGAGACCAATGGATCAGACCACCTTACTGGAGAAACTCCGGTTCATTCCTCAGGACCAACTGATCGCCCTTGAGCTTCTCGTTGACGCGCTTCTAGCTGATCCACCAACGATTCCACAACCTGACGATGAGCAGGCAATAGCTGACTGATCTTGCGCGCCAGCCTCTCGCTGGCGTCATTCTTCAGCTCCCCATCCTGCGGCAACCAGCCGAGCAACCGATGCATGACCTGCGGGTCTGCATGTAGGACCCGGGCCAGCTGCAATACCCGCTCCGGCTCTGGCGTAGACTGCCCGATGCACCATGCCCGGGCTGTGTTCGGATTGACATCTACTAGATGCGCCAAGCTAGTGTAGTTCAGGTCCTCCTGCTTCAATTGCTCTTTCAGCCACGTCGAAAACCGCGTCCCAGTCATAGATCTCCCCCCTCCCCCTTCCTCCCCCGATATCGTCCTGTCGTCGGGCCTATGATAGCACACTTTTACCCCAATTCGACAAAACCACTTGACAAGATTGTCGTCGGTCTGTATAATGGCTTTATAGAGGAGAGACGACAATGCCTGATGATACAGATAGGATTCGCGCAACCATCGCTGCCCAGGGCCGTCGGCTCGATTGGGTGGCGAGTCAGATGGGCATCTCCCCGAGCTATCTCACGCGCTTGCTGGATGGCGAGCGCCGCTGGACGTCAAGGCTCCGTGCGAGAATTACTGCCGTCCTGGGCGTGCCCGAGGGCGTGCTTTTTTTTGCTCCGGATTATCGGCGGACTGACGATGCTGAATCGTCGGAATGCATAACGCAGGAGGCCCCATGACCACCCCTCAATTCCCTCATGACATCGACCATGCCGCGACCGCGCTGATCTACGCCGTCACGGGCCTCGACCTGGACGCCATCGAGGAACAACTTCGCCTGACGCCGGCCAGGGCCGCGATGAGCGCGGCGTCAGTGGCCGCCGATGAGGAGGTAGCCGCCATCGAGGCGCAGATCGGGGCGCTGGAGGCGCGGCGGGCGCAGTTGCGAGGGAGGGCGGCGTGATCCTCCCTACCCTCGCGCTGCTGGCCGCCCTCACCATGTCACCACACGAGTTCATGGTGCGACAGGTGGCAACGGCCATGGGCGTCGATCCGGACTATGCCGCCTGCATCGTGGCGCGGGAGAGCGAGTGGGATGCGAGCGCGGTGGGCGACCTGCATCTCGGAGAACCCAGCGTCGGGCTGTGGCAGTGGCGAATAGAATCGTGGCGCCACGTGCGGGCCAGGATGGGACTCAGCATCGAGGATCGGCGCCACGATCCGGTGGCATCGACGGCGGCGGCGATCTGGTGGATACGGCAGGGCTACGCGGACTGGTGGAGCGCAAGCAATGCCTGCGTGCCAGGAGGGACCATTGATGATCACGGTGAATGAGTCTCTACAGAGGAGGTTCTGGCAGTACACAGCCCGGCAAGGCCTAAACGACTGCTGGCCCTGGATTGGGATGCGGTGCAAAGGCTACGGGAAGATCAAGCATCGAGGGAAGCTAGTAACAGCATCAAGAGCATCATGGACGCTTCACCACGGTCAGATTCCCGATGGGCTATGGGTACTTCACCACTGTGACAATCCCGAGTGCGTGAATCCGGCGCACCTCTTCCTTGGAACCGCACTGGATAACAGCCGCGACTGCCGCGAAAAGGGGCGCTTCCGAGCGGGGCAACCAAGGGCACTGACGGATATCGAGGTCATAGAAATCAGGGGCTCGGCAGATTCGGTCAGGGAGTTAGCATGCCGTTATGGGCCAACCAAGACCGCGATCTGGAAGATCAAACGCCGGATTACGTACAAGGATGTTGAATAGGCCGACTGGTGGACGGCGGCAAAGTTGTGCGAGTTGCGCAAGGGGGGACTTTGAGATGAACGAGGCAACACCGAGACCATGGTATCGCGGCAAGGGCGCCGACGCATCGTACATCCTCAGCGTTGGCGATGGCCAACTGCCAAACAAGCGCGTTGCCGAGCTTTACTACGGCTGCACGTCGCGTGAGGAGCGCAACGCCAACGGCGACCTGATCGTGTGCGCCGTCAACAGCCACGACGCGCTGGTCGAGGCGCTGCGGAGGGCTCGCGAGTTGCTCGCGAGGGGGCGTGGCGCCGGGGTCTCTCGGGAATACCGTGAGCACCTGGCGTTGGCCGCCGAGAATACGCTGATCGAGACACTAGATGCGCTCGAGGGGAATCTCGCCAAGGCAAAGGAGTGATCCCATGCACATGCACACTACCCCTGATCGTCACATCTACGCCAGCCATTGGCAGTTCGTCCGCAGCTACAGGCCGCGACGCACGGCACTCGGGTACCTGGCGGCCGTCGTAACGCTGGCCGTGACCGCGCTGGTCGTGTGGCTGATCGTCACGGATCCGGTCGCGTTGCTGACGACGGTGGCAATCGTGGCGCTGTGGCTGATGGTCATGGGGGCGCGCCGATGAAGGCCCGCCTGCGATGTGCCTGGTGCGGCAAAGACCTCGGCGAGACCGAAACCTACGATGGCAGCGACTCACACGGCATCTGCAAAAAGTGTGCGGCAAAGATGATGGCACAGGCAGGGCTGTCGGTTGAGGACGAGGACACGGACAAGGAGGAAGGCCATGGAGCATGACGAGCTGTATAACGAGAGTGATGCGCTGAAACGGCGCGTGCGAGTGCTGGAGGCCACGATCGCGGGGCAAAAGGAGGCAATCCTGTGGCTGCTGCGGCGCGAGCTGGAAGGCATGGACGGTCTGCCGAACATGACCGGGGCGCCAGCACTTCTCTTCGAGGCCGTGCGCGTGTTCATGATCGATGACGAGTAGCAGTCGCGGCAGCAGAGGCAGAACGCCGCAAAACGCGAAAGGAGGAGCCCCGGAAGCAACGCCTTACAGAAGCCGAAAACTGACGGACTTGAACGAACAGACGAAAGGACTCCGAAATGACAGACACACAGAGCCCGACCCGCACCGATGACCCCTATGAGGCCGCGAGCAACGCGGTCATTCGTCCCCGCGACTACTATGGGCAGCTGCACATCGACACTTGGTTCTGTATCCTGGTCAAGGGTACTGGCAAGGTCTTGTTTGACCCGACGCAGCACAATGCCGACCAGCGATGCACCGCAGTTGACATGAGTATGATCCCACTACCCGAGATGAACATTACGTTCAAGTTGGAGCGGGGACTGATCGCCGAGTCGCGGGAGTGGGCCGGCGTGGTGCTGCCGTCGATCAAGGCGGCAGGCGTCGCCAGCGTGCGCGAGGCAAACGGCAAGTTCGCCAAGCTGCAACAGGCGGGCACGGGCCGCAAGTACCGTACCCCTGCTGGCGAAGAGCGGGAAGCGACGACTTTCAAGGTGCTGGCGATCTACGAGTCCGAGGCCGCCTGCCGCGATGCGTACTACGCCGAGACCGGCAAGGCCCCTGACGCTGATGGCAGCGAGCCAATCCCCGGTTTTGAGGAGGCGCCGGCAAAGCCCGCAGCCAATAGCAACGCCGCGAAACAGTTCATCACGGTCTTTGCGAAGCAGAAGAAGTACGACATCGAGGCGACACGTGCCATATGCCGCCAACAGCCGATCATCACATCCGCCATCGACGTGGACTCGGAAGAGTTCACGGCCATCGTGGCAGAGGCGATGGCGGCGGCAGCGTGAGGTACAAGACCATGATGCACACAAAACCCGTAATCCTTTGGCACCCGACGCCCGACGACCCGTTTGACGACGTCATGCCCGAAGCGGCCGAGGCGCCCCCTCGAGGATACGAGACGGTCGAGGAAGATGCTGACGTCGTTGACCGCTACGAGGCGCAGCAGTTCATCCTGAGCATTTTCCAGTTTTACGACACCGCCTGGCCCGTCGAGCGTGAACCGCTCGCAGCGTAGCTTCTATCCTCTGCAGGAGGTCCCCGGCATGAGCGTCACGGCGGCAATCATTGACTCCCGAGAGCCCGAGTGGGTGCAAAAACTCGCCTTTGGGGGCGCCGTGACCGCCGCCTCGATGCTCGAGGCCGGGGACCTGTTGCTGACCTGTGATGACGGTACCCTCTTGGTCATTGAGCGCAAGACGCCCTCGGATCTGCTCAACTCGATCCGCGATGATCGGCTATGGACGCAACTCGCGGGCATCCGCGCAGTCAGCCGATGGTCATATCTGATAATCACTGGCGAGCTGTTGCGATCACAGAGCGGCCAAGTGGTCATCAATCGCGGTGAAACCGGTTGGGCCTGGACCGCAATCCAGGGCGCGTTGCTACAGGTGCAGGAGATGGGCGTGTTCGTGGCGTACTGCGCAGGAGATGATGACTATGAGGCTGCGGTCGTGCGGCTATCGGCGCGCAGTCACCGGCAGGAGATGCTAATACCCCCCGCGCGTGACCCCCGAGCCCTGAGCGATACTGAACGGATTCTGACGGCCCTGCCCGGGGTTGGTTTGGAGCGCGTGCAGGCGTTGACGGAGTATGCTGGCAGCGCGGCGTGGGCCATCCAGTATCTCACCGATCTAGAGATTAACGACAAAGTGCCCGGAATCGGCAACGGCGTCAAGGCGACGGTTCGCCGCAGCCTCGGGCTCAAAGAGAACCAAAGCATGGCCGTGATCGTGAGTGAGAGCGGCCACCTGGCAGAGAAAGAGTAGGTAGGAAATGGGAACACAGGAGGATCGAGCACTGACGGTTGTGAATCGCCCGCAACTCACACTCTCCATTTGGGAGATGATCGAGCGCATTGCGCCCGCGATGTACCTGGCGCGACTGTTTGGCGTCAGCAGTAAAGAGCAAGCCATGGCGGTCATGCTCAAAGGGTTTGAGATGGGCATGGGGCTCGCCGCCAGCTTTGAGTACATTCACATTGTCGAGGGGAAGCCATCACTTTCGCCTCGGGGGGCATTGGCGATGATCCATAGCTCCCCATTGAATGCCGGGATCAAGATCGAGAACCTGACGGATGGCAACGGCAAGCCGAGCGGTTGCCGAGTGTGGATGAAACGTGCCGATACTGGGTTTGAGCACACCATCACTTGGACAATAGAGGATGCCGAGCGCGCCAATCTCATTACCAAAGCAGGCACAACGCGTGCAGATGGCACGGTGAGAGGCATTGGGAACTGGGAGAAATGGCCTGCCAATCTGTGCCGGTGGCGGGCAGTTGGTTTTTGCGCCGACGTGGTATTCCCTGAGGTGGGTGGCGGCATGAAGCGCGCGGATGAGTACGGCGCCGATCTGACACCCGATGGCGACGTGATCGAGGGCTCCTGGCGGGTTGCCCCTGAGCTGCAACTGCCGCCTACGAGTGGGGCGCCGGTGGTTGCCGAGACGCCCGTTGCGCCCCCGCAGGTCAAGGGCCCTACGCTCGATGACCTCATGCAGCAGTATAGCGCCGAGGCCATCATCGTGGCGAATGAGGGCAAAATCCCCGGTACGGATGCGGAGTTGGCCGCCGTGGCCGAGAAACTGGCGGTGCAAAATGGGTGAGGATAAGGTGATCATCATCAGTAAGGCGAGCCCCATCGGCCCTGATCAGGGCATACCCGACACGTGCATTGAGATCATCGGCACGCTGCCTGACATGGCCGATCTGGAGAAGGCCGGATGGTACTACGATCAGCAGGCACAGGAAATCGAGGAGGCGCTGTACAGATCATTACCGGGCGGCACGTATGACCGATTGGTCGGGCGCCTGCTGGCCCGTAAGGCCACCCACTTTCGTGTTCCGCATTTCAATAACGATGGAGAGAAGACGGCTACCGAACTAAGCCGGAATCTCATTATTGCCGCACCCGAATTGTTAGCCGCCTGTGAGGCGGCGATGGCCTTTCTGGAGGATATCTGGCAGGAAGGCGTCACCAATCCCTCCCTCGGGGATCAGTTGAAGGCCGCTATCGCCAAAGCGCGCGGTCAGGATGTGATCAATGGCTGACATCACCCACCTGTCGTACTCCAGCCTCAACCACTATTTGCTGTGTGGGCACTCATGGCGGCTCCACTACATCGAGAAAGTGCCCGTGCCCACGGCCCCGGCGCTGATCGTGGGCAGCGCGTTCCATGACATGGCGGAAAGTTACATCAAGAGTGGCGAAAGCCTGGAGGCGTTGTGGAAACAGGCTTTCGACAGGCAGCTTGAACGTAACCCCGAAATTGGGGGTGCCACGACCATCGACCCTGAGGCTTCGGCCTTGGCCATGTTTGAGGACGGCCTGCGGATGGTGCGCGCCCAGCCCGTCCAGGCGCTCTTGGCTGAGATCCGTGCGAACTTTGACCCCGAGCAGGGTGCCATCGAGAAGCGCGTTGAGTTGCGGGTGCCGGGGGTACCGATCCCCATCGTTGGCTACATCGACATTATCACCCGCGATGGGATACCTGGCGACTTCAAGACGTCCGCCAAGATGTGGTCGGATGGCAAGGCCGACGGCGATCTGCAACCGCTGTTCTACCTCGCGGCGCTCAACCAGGAGGGGATTCATCCTGCAGAGGGCGCGTTCTGGTACTACATTTTTACCAAGACCGCGCGGCCAGATGCCAAGATGCTCCCGGTCAAGCACAAGCCCACTGAGTTTTTCTGGTTGTTCGCGCTGATTGCCGCTGCCTGGCGCGGGATCGAGGCGCAGGTTTATCCTATGAACCCTACGGGGTGGAAGTGCGACAAACGCTACTGCGACTATTTCCCCATGTGTCGAGGCAAGTACGCCTAAGGTATGGCAACAACGAGGAGACTCGCATGGACAAGTATCACGTTACCCTGACCTTCACAGAACCACTGCTGGGCACGGCGCCTCTCAACAAGGAATTGTACGGCGACTACATCGCTACCAAGGCCCCCGAAGGCAGCGTTACCAGTGACGAGCTGGAGAGTGTCGAGGAATTGACAGAGAAAGGCACCACCGGCTTTCACCGCATCGATGATGGCTCTCCGATCCTCTATGACTACATGCTCAAAGGATTCTTCAAAGACGCCTGCGGCATGTTGGCGCGGGCATCTGAGTCGAGCAGCTCTAAGGTGCGCGCTTACAGGAAGATCATTGATGGCCTGGTGTTCGTGACGCCGCGGCGAATCCCCATCAGTATGAATGGGGGCGCCATTGCCATCTTGGAACGTCCTCTACGTGCGCAGACCGCTCAAGGCGAGCGCGTCGCTCTGGCCCGTTCCGAGATGATCCCGGAGGGGGCAAGCATCGCGTTTAATCTGCTGATCCTCGGACAGGTAACGGAAACCCTGCTGCGTGAGTGGCTGGAGTACGGCGCGCTCCGTGGTCTCGGTCAGTGGCGAAATGGGAGTTATGGCCGGTTCGCCTATGAGTTGAGCCGAGTATAGCAAGGCAGGGCACTAGCACGTATGGCAAGGCTGCTGCACAGCCCCGCAAGGCAGGGCAGGGCAAAAGCAGCGCACAGAAGCGCGTTGCCGCGCGGGGTTGTGCCAAGCGCAGCACAGCAAGAGCGCGGCGAAGCCTGGTAGCGCGCGGCGCGGCAAGAGCAACGCACCGCCAAGCACAGCAAAAGCGAGGCCCAGCGACGCGAGGCGCGGAGCAGATGTACGAATAGGCCATTCCCGCCCGCGACGCGCTGCAACCGCGGATCGGGGCAGTCCCTGATTAGGCGGGCGGTGACGGCGCCGAGAGCCGGTCGGTTTCTAATCTAAAAGATGCGGGGCTGGCCGGCTCTCGGTTCTCATAGAGGGAGACACCATGCAAGGCCAACAGATTAAAGTCGGCGACCTGATTTTCAAGACCGTTAGCATTAGTCGGCAGCGAGAGAAAGGCGTCCCCATGGCGTTGCGTGTGACCGGGGTGGAGGGCTTTGGGGAGGGCGCGACGGTAATCGGCGACGTCGAGCGACAAGGGGATTCACCATACCCCGCGGGCCTGCGGGGATTCATCGGCATTGCGATGATGTTCGATGGGCATGAGGGGGAGGGCCAAACATGACACAGGAAGCGTCGCTCAAGGACGTTGCTCTGAGCCTCGCAAGGGCTCTAGGTGCGGACTGGTCCCTCGCGGAATCAGGAGAACTGCAGGATCGTGCCCGGTGCTATCGCGCCATACTCCACCACGTGCATGGGGATCGCGCGCTATACCTGCAGGTCCACGACGACAAGGGAAGAATGCAAGTATTTGGGGTTGTCGTAAGGCCCGCCGATAGCCCAAGGCTGGAGGGCTCCACCAGCACGCCGACAATCACCCTCTCTATGAGCCGCCCGGCGGCAACCCTCGCGCGAGACATCACGCGGCGCGTCCTCGGAAACCTGCAACTGGCTGTGGAACAGTGTCGGCAGGAGACCGAGGAGAGGCAGAGGGGCGCCGCGCGCGTTGCCGCCCGTGTGGAGCAAATCCGGGCCATTCTGCCAGCTACGCAGGCCGGGGGCGACACCACGCACGGGACGACGCTCTATGCGCAGGGGCCGGACGGCACGCACCTGACGTTCTGCCTGTCGCCCTACTCGGATAGTGTGGAGATTTCCTCCAACTACTTGCCATTCGGTGCGGTTATCGCGCTGTGTGAGTGGTTACGTGATGGCGAATCGTGAGGAGGGAAAACGGTGCCAGCCCTCGAGGAGGCTTCTCATGTGACCAACTAACCCCGGGCGCCCGGGTGGCGCCCATCGTAACCAGGGGCCTCTCGGCTCCCCCTGGGAGGCCCCGATCTGTGAATGGCAGCAAGGAGGCATCATGCCCGACATCTTTCAGCGCATCAAGCAGTTACTCGGCTACGAAGACCAAGTGCGGCGCTTCCCCAGTCGGGGCGGCATCCGTGCCACCATTGGCAAGCGGCGCCGATACAAGAGCGGCGCCAAATACCGCGGCAAGCGGCTGAACAAAGCGCGTGAGTGCGCCCGGCGGCGGAAGCAGAGCGAGTCGGGCATGATCAAGGTAGGGTAACATGAGCGATGTCGAGCAGCTTGGGCTATTTGACCATCCCCTCCAGCGGCGCGAGGAGGTGAAACGGGGCCAGGAGAGGCGCGACCAGCAGATGCGCGAGCACCACGAGCACGCCCACCGCTACAGCCTGGAACGCGCCTGCCCGGCCTATGGCTTGGTGATCTGCCCCGAGTGCGATGGCGACGAGAGGCGGAGCTGCTGGAAGTCGCGGCCATGCCCCCATTGCGCCGGCCACTGGTGGCTGTGGGCGGATGGGCGGCAACTGACGCATGGGCAGTTCTGGCACGTGTTGCAGTTGGAAGAGCCCGATGTGGTCTGGGATCGTGCCCTGCTATGAGATCATCAATCACCATCGAAAACGGCACCCTGGTTTACCGCACGCCCTACAACCCTGGCCTCGTGGCGGCGCTTAAGGCCGCAGTGCCGGCCAGCGACCGCAAGTGGGATCCGGCGCGTAAAGTGTGGTTGGTTGCCCCCGCTCATGGCGCGGTCTTGGCCGCGATCGCGGAGCAGTATCTCGGCGTGGTGCTGACAGTGCCCAGTGGCGCCTCGACCGTCGCGCGCCCCGAGACGCGGGTGTTGGACGTGCGATACATTGGGGCCACGAAAAACCGTGGCGATGGCAGCCGGACGGCGTTTGGGTGGATTGGCGGGGAGTGGGGTGTGATCTTTCCTGAGGAAATACTCAAGGCGTGGTTCAACATCGAGACCCGTCCCGATGAGGAACCGACGCTGTACGGCGTCTTGGCCCTGAAACAGTCCGCTACCCCGCTGGAGATCAGGCAGGCGTACCGGCGGCTCTCCCTCCAGTGGCATCCTGATCGGTGCCACGAGTCGGACGCGCATGAGCAATTCATCAAGATCAAACATGCCCACGATATGTTGGCCGATCCCAATATGCGTGCGCGCTACAATGCGGGACTCGCGCTGACCGCGACAATGAGCGTCGGTCAAGGCAACCGTTCACTCTATGCCCCAAACGGCTACCGCTCGCCGCTGCGGTGTGGTCTGATCATGGCCACTGGCGTTGAGACGTTGGGGCGTTTCATTGTCGGTGAGATTCACGTCTGGTCAGATATCACTGACGCACTTGGGCATATTCTCGTAACCTCGTGGACCATGGGCGCGGATGCGCCCGAGGAAAACTGGAGCTGACAATGACCGAACATATCACCTTCCTCAATGACATCGAGGCCCATGCCGCCAACGAGGGGCGGTTGCGCCTGATCGTCAGGCCGGTGAGGCCGCAGCCACCAGAGGACTTTGAGGGACCGTACCAGGACAGCAACGGTGTTTGGATCATCTGCGATAATCGCCCGCCTGACATTCTGAATACCTATAAGCTGCATGGTTCCCTCGGCGTGCCCGGCGACGTGCTGCTGGGCAAGGAGGCGTTCTCGTTCCTCTGGCCCGAGAACTGCGATGATGGGCGCATCTATGACGAGGAACACCGGGAGTTGGGCCGCCCGATACGTGATGACGAATGCGCCGTCGAGTACCGTGCCAACACAAGAAACACCCGTCCTGGCGATTGGCCCGATGACGAGCCTGACGGCCCGCGTTGGCGTCCCGCCTCTCGTATGCCCCGCTGGGCCGTCCGCTGGCGGCGCGTGGTTGAGAGGCATGGCATCATGCGAATATGGGAGATTAGCGAGGAAGAGGCACTCTCCACGGGGGTTAGACCACGTAACGGCTTGTCATGGCAGCAGGTGGGATTCACGCCCAGTGAGGCATTCAGAAACTACTGGGACTGCCGCTGGCCGAAGTACCCGTTTGCGGCCAACCCGTGGGCCTGGTTCGCGTGGGTGCGCAAGGAGGAGTGATGGTTATCTGGCATCCCGTTAACGAGACGCGATTCGTGAAGGATGGCGATTGGTGCTTTGCGAATATCGTCGGCGGGCAGAATGATTATGAGGAATGGGTGTCTTGCATCATGATCGCTCAAGTATTCTTCACCATTGATGGCCCAGACTGGACAGACCCATCCACTGGTTATCCGTTCAAGGGCGTAACTCATTATATGCTTGTTGAGTACCCCAAGCCGCCGGAGAAGGGGGAGTGATGGCCGACGACGTGACGCTGCGAGAGTGCGCCGTGGCAATGCTCACGCGCTGGATGCCAGTG
>Ga0307377_10000593_pt1 | contig 47566 bp, 40 predicted proteins | sample TR3MG_FD_202535 | JGI IMG/M metagenome (GOLD analysis project Ga0307377, IMG submission 202535) | Soil microbial communities from Risofladan, Vaasa, Finland - TR-3 | ecosystem: Environmental > Terrestrial > Soil > Coastal area > Acid sulfate soil | place: Finland: Risofladan, Vaasa | collected...
ATCAGGGCCGCGGGCTCGCCACCGGCTTCTGGTTCAATATCGGCAACGAAACCACCTGTTCGCTCAATCTGCAGGAGGACGGAACGCTGACGCTGATGCTCGGGACCATCGATGTCGCCGGCGGCTCGCGCGCTTCGATGGCGATGATGGTGGCCGAGGAACTTGGTATCGAGTTCGATCGCGTCCGGCCGGTCGTGGGCGACACGTCCTCTCTCGGCTTCAACTTCCTTACCGCGGGCAGCCGCAGCACTTTCGCCAGCGGCATGGCCAGCGTGATCGCGGCGCGGCAGGTGATCGAGAAGCTGCGCCAGCGCGTGGCGAAGATTCGCGAGGTGCCGTTGGAAGCGGTGGCGTGGAAGGACGGCCAGGCACAGCCCGTCGACAGCAGTGTCCAGCAGTTTGCGCCCATGACCCTGGCGGAGATCGCGAGAATGGCGGGAAAAACCGGCGGTACCGTGGCCGGCCATGCGGAAATCAATGCACAGGGCGCCGGACCCGGTTTCGGCACGCATATCGTCGATGTCGAGGTAGACAAGCAAACCGGCTTGGTCAGGATCCTGCGCTATACCGTGGTGCAGGACGTGGGCAAGGCCATCCATCCGGCCTACGTCGAAGGCCAGCTGCAGGGCGGCGCTGCGCAGGGGATAGGCTGGGCGCTGAACGAGGAATACGTCTACGGCGACGATGGTGTGCTGCAGAATCCCGGCTTCCTCGACTATCGCATCCCGGTGGCCTCGGATCTGCCTTTCATCGATACGGTCATCGTCGAAGTGCCCAATCCCAATCATCCCTATGGGGTGCGCGGCTGCGGCGAGGTTCCGATCATTGCGCCGATGGCGGCCATCGCCAACGCGATCGAGAACGCGACCGGCCTGCGGCTGTGCGAGCAGCCGTTCTCGCCGCCGCGGGTGCTGAAGGCGATCGACGAGGCCGCGCTCGCCAAGCGCTAGTGTCCCGAATCGTCAGTTCGTTGAATGATTGGCTGATGCGAAAACGAAGGTTGAAGCAGAAAAGCGGCGAAATCGGCGCCAGACAAGGCGAAAAGCGCAGCAAGGTTGGACACCTTGCGAGCATTTGCAACGCCGTATGGCGTCGATTCTCGGCGTCTTTTCTTCAGCGAATTAGCGATTCGGGACACTAGGCCCGTGGCCAGGATCACGCTGTCGAGCAGCCTGGCACCGTTCACCGAAGGCGTATTGGAGCTGGAACTCGACGTCGCCAACGTGCGCCAGCTGTTTCAGACGCTGGGCGAGCGCTATCCGGAACTGCGATCGCAGCTGGAGTCGGGCGTGGCCGTCGCGATCGACAATGAGATCTATCAGGACGCCTTGTTGCAGCCCATCGCTCGCGATAGCGAGGTAATTTTGATTCCGAAAATTGCGGGCGGGTAGAGCGGATCGTTTCGCGCCGTGACCGGCCGCCAGCCACCACGGGCATGAATTGCGGACACCGGGGACTGCGCGAAGCCGGGAATTCGGCCGCCATCTGTCAGGGCGTTGTTAAACATTGTTATACGGGTTTTAGTGGTGCACGACGCGGGTGTAGAGTGCTTGCGCAGGTGTGAATCATTGCGCAAACAGGCGTTCGGCCGCGGGCGGGTTCGGGCGCGGTTCGGACTAATCGGCTCGGAAGATTGCTGCATGGGGCAACGAAAGCGGATTCTCTATATCGAGGATGAGACCGACCTGCAATGGCTGGTCAAGTACATTCTCGAGTCGGCCGGCGGTTTCGAAGTGCTTCTATGCGACACCGGCGCCGAGGCCTTGCTCCGCATCGGGGAGTTCGCGCCGGACATGGTGTTGCTCGACGTGATGATGCCGGAAATGGATGGCTTCAGCGTTTTGCGCGCGCTGCGCGCGCAGCCCGAAAGCGCGGCGCTTCCGGTGGTCTTCCTCACCGCCAGGAGCGAGCAGGAAGATGAATACCTGCATTCGGGTGCGTGCGGGGTGATCACCAAACCCTTCGAACCCGACCGCCTGGTGGAGCAGGTGCGCGCCTACGCGGGGAACTTGGCGGCGGCATAGCTGCAGAGGCAAGACTAGGGGCTGCACGCGAAGCGTTGCCACAGGGCACGGATCTGCTCTACCAGGGCGTTCGGCTCGATCGGCTTGGTGATCACGCCGAGCGCACCGCGGCGTAACAGGTCCCGCCGGACCTGGTCCTGCGTGTTGGCGGTGAAAAATACGATCGGAGTCGCGGCGGTCTCGGGCAGTTTGCGCAGGGCGTCCATGGTGGCAAGTCCGTCCATACCGGGCATCATTACGTCGAGCAATATCAAGTCAGGCGCATACGTCGCGGCCGATTGCACGGCTCCGGCGCCGCCCGCGCACACGTGCACCTCGTAGCCGCCGCCTACCTCCAGGCTGAGGCGGGTAATCAGCAGGATATCCGGATCATCCTCTACCAGCATGATTCTTTTCAGCGCACGCGTCATATCCTTATCGCGCCGTGGTCCCGCGCGTCCTGTCGCGCCGCTTGCGCGCCGGGCTGCAGCTCGAAATAAAACGTCGTGCCCGTGCCGGGCGCACTTACAAAATCGATTTTCCCGCCAAGCTTGTCGATGATTATCTTGCAGATCGCCAAGCCCAGGCCGGTGCCGCCCCTCTGGCGCGAGGTCGAACTGTCGGCCTGGGCGAAGCGATCGAACACGCGCGGCTTGAATTCTTCCGGAATGCCGGGACCGGGGTCGATGATGCTGACGCGAAAGGCGCCGCGCGTGCGCTCCAGACATATCTCCACGCGCGCGCCGCTCGGGGAGAACTTGGCCGCGTTGGACAGAAGATTGGCCATCACCTGCATCAGCCGGTCGAAGTTCGCGTCCACCCAGGCCGGTCCCTCGCTATGCGAGCGCACCAGGCTGACGCCGTACTGGTCGGCGTAGCCCCGGTTGGCCTGGATCGCGCTGTCGATCAAGGTCTCGAGCTCCACCGGCTCGAGTTGGATCTGGAACTCGCCGGAATCGAGTTTTTCCACATCGAGTATGTCGTTGACAAGGCGCACCAGGCGCTGCGAGTTGTCTCTGGCGACGCGGATCAGGGTCTGGATGTCCTCGCGCAGGCCCTTCGTCGCGACGAGCAAGCCGAGTGAGCCGACGATGGAGGAAAGAGGCGTGCGCAGTTCGTGGCCGACTACGGCAATGAACTCATTTTTCATGCGCTCGATTTCCTTGCGCGCCGAGATATCGGCATTGGTTCCCGTCATGCGCAGGGCGCGGCCCGCGGCGTCCCGGGTTACCACTTGCCCGTGGCTGAGGATCCATTTCCATTCGCCGCTGCGCGTCCTGACGCGATGCTCGACGCGGTACTCCGGGAGCGCGCCTTTGAGCGCGCCGATAAACACTCCTGCGATGCGCTCGCGATCGTCCGGATGCGCCAGCGCGTAAAGGGTCTGGGGATCGGTGAGGGTTTCGCGCGGGGAATCACCCAGCATCTCGGCCCAGCCCTCACTAAGGTAGATTCTACCGCCGGTGATATCGGCGTCCCAGATCGCAAGTCTCGACCCCTGCAGCGCCAGATCGAGGCGCTCGTTGGCGCGGGTGATTTCCTCCTGCTGGCGTACGCGTGCGCTGATGTCGGTGTGCGTGCCGATCATGCGCAGCGGCTTGCCGCCGGCATCGCGGCTCACCACCATGCCGCGTGCAAGTATCCATTTCCAGCTGCCATCCTTGCACAGCATGCGGAATTCGGTGGAGTAGGACGGGCTGTTGCCGTCCAGGTAGTTCTGCAGATCCGCAACTACGCGCTGCCGGTCGTCCGGGTGCAGGCGTCGTTCCCATTCTCCCCGTCGGTTTTCGAATTCGTCCTCGGCGTAGCCGAGAATTTCCTTATAGCGCTTTGAGTACTGGACCTCGTCGGTCTGGATGTTCCGGTCCCATACCCCGTCGCCGGCGCCCTCCAGGGCGAACTTCCAGCGCTCCTCGCTCTCGCGCAGCGCCTGCTCGACGACTTTGCGCTCGGTGATGTTGATGATCAGCGCGAAAATGCCCCTGACACGACCGGCCTCGTCTCGATCGGGTATGAAAGTGTCGGAAAGATAGATCCGGCTTCCGTTCCTTACGTAGTGCTCGCGCTCCCGCTCGACCCGTTCCCCCTGCAGCGCGCGCTCGACCTCGGGCAGGATGGTCATGTACATTTCGCTGCCCAGAATCTCCGACAGATGGTGGTTGTCGATGCGCTCGGCCGGCAAATCCAGCCATTTCTCGACGGCGCGATTGTGGAACAGCACGCGGTGGCGCTTATCGATATAGCCGATCATCGCCGGAACCGAGCCGGTGACCAAACGGTATTGATTTTCCCGTTCGCGCTGGTGCACTTCGGCACGGCGCCGTTCCTCGCGCTGGCGATAGAGCATGGCGGCGGCGAAAAGCGCCAATGCGAGCGCCAGCAGCCCGCTCCAGAGCGTGAGCTGACCGAGTTGCCGCGCGCGTTCGGCATTGTGTTCCCGCTGCACGGTGTCCAGCGCGTGCTCCTGCTTCCGCATCGCCTCTACCAGCCGCGCGAATTCAAGCTCGCCGCGGCGGTAGGCCGCGCTCGAGATGAGCGCCATGGCCGCGGCGGCGCCTTGCTGCCGGCGCAATTGCGTGACCTGCCGTTCCATGTCGTTCATGGAAATTGCGGCCGCGTCCAGCGCCGCCGCGCGGCGGCGCTGCTCGCCGTCGACGAGCAGCGCGAGCTGGGCAACGTGGCGGCGGCAGTCCGTCTCCGATTCATGCAGGCGCTGCAGTTCCTGGCCGGAGCCGCTTATGACCTCGCTCAGGGTGGCGGATCGCGCCGCCTGCCTGGCCCGGACCAGCGCCTCTAGTTCGGCGAGGACGCGTTGGGCCTTGACCTCGGCCCTGGCCTGCTCCACCTGCTGCGTCACGGTCAGCTGATATGCGCCGCCGATGGTAATCAGCAGGGCGATGGTGGTCGCAAGAACCAGGTAGACGCCAATTCTGAACGAGAATTTCATGACCGGCGAAGCATCCAACTTTTCGCCGACAGCGTCAAATTTCGAGATGCCCGGGCTGGACGCCGCGGCCGTCTGCTAAAATGGCCGCAGGGAAAGTATGTCAGACAAGCTCATCATTGCCGTGGACGCGCAGATCGCCGCGCTGGTGCCGCGTTTTCTCGCCAACCGCGCCGCCGATGCCGGCAAGATCCGCGCCGCGCTGGCGAACGCCGATTTCGAGGCCATACGCTTCACGGCGCATGGAATGAAGGGGGCCGGCGGTGGCTACGGCTTTCCCGAGATATCGCGCTTGGGTGCGTCGATGGAAGAGAGCGCGCGGCAGCGCGACGCGGCGGCGATAGACGCGCTGGTGGCGAGCCTGGAAGCGTATCTGGCGCGCATTGAAATCAAGCCCGACGACGGGCAGGGAGTAGCGGGAAATGGTTAAGGGTGGCGCAGAATCGCGCGGTAACCGTAGACGAGAAACGGTCAACCAACACCGATGAGCTGATCATCATGCGCATTGCATTGCTTGAAGACGAGCAGGATCAGGCAGACCTGGTGTGCGCCTGGCTGAAGGCCGCCGGCCACAGTTGCCATGCGTACGCGCTGGGCAAAGACCTGATGCGCGCGGCGCAGCGCGAAACCTTCGACATGTTCCTGCTTGACTGGCAAGTGCCGGGGATGTCGGGTGCGGAAGTGCTGGTCTGGATCAGAGCCAACATCGCCGAGCCCGTGCCGGTGCTGTTCGTCACCGCGCGCCAGCGGGAAGAGGACATCGTGCATGCCCTGTCCGGCGGCGCCGACGACTATATGGTCAAGCCCCTGGGCAAGCGCGAGCTCCTCGCGCGCATCGACGCACTCGCGCGGCGCGCGCGGCCGGGCCCGCGCGCGGACGAAGGCGTGCTCGAATACGGAAGGCTGAGCGTGGATTGCCGCAGCCGCCTGGTCAAACTTGACGGCGAGGTGGTGACGATGACGCAAAAGGACTACGAACTCGCGTTGTTCCTCCTGCGCAATAGCGGCCGTTTGCTGTCGCGCGCCCACATTCTGGAAGCGGTCTGGGGGCAGTCGGCTGAAATCAACACGCGTACCGTCGACACGCACGTCAGCCGTATTCGCGGCAAGCTTCAGCTCACGCCCGAAAACGGGTGGAGTCTGACCGCGGTCTACCAGCATGGCTACCGGCTCGAGCGGGTCGCGGCGCCCGCGCCCTAGCGCCGGTTCTGGTCGTACTGTGCCGGCTAGCCAGGACGCATCTTGAGCAAACTCCTGACGCTGATCCTTATTGTCGTCGCCGTATGGTGGCTGGCGAAGGGTTTCAGACGCAAGGATGCGGCCAGGGACGCGCGGCCGGCTGCGCCCGAACGGATGGTCAAGTGCGACCATTGCGGCCTCTACCTTCCGCAAAGCGAGGCCATAGCCGAGGCGGGCAAGTTCTTCTGCTGCGCCGAACACCGCCGCCGGGCGGGGTAGCGCCGATCGAGCATGGCTAGCTGGCACTTCGCCCCGGATACGCAGCCGGATTCGTTCTGGGTTTCGCTGCGCTATTTCAACATCTATCGCCTGCTGCTGGCGGGCGCGTTCCTCGCCGCGGTTCTGGTGTTTGGCGATAATCTGAATTTCGGCAGTCACAACCTCGCGCTGTTCGAGTACGTCGCCGGCGCCTATCTGCTGCTCGCGGCCGCATACCAGGTGGTGCTGGAAAAGATGCGCCGCTATTTCAATTTCCAGCTGAGCCTGCATGTCATCACCGACATCGTCGCCTCGGTGCTGCTGATGAATGCGAGCAACGGTTTCAAAAGCGGCCTCGGCGTAATGCTGCTGATTTCGCTTGCGGCGGCAGCTTTGGTGAGTCGCGGTGCGCTGACGCTGTTCTATGCCGCGCTCGCGTCGATCGCCATTTTGCTGGAACAGACCTACTGGGTCCTGGTGTTCGATCACAGCACCGCCAATTATGTGCAACCAGGACTGCTCTCGATCGGCTATTTCGCCACGGCGCTAATCACCAACCAGTTGGCGCAACGCGTCATCCGCCAGGAACGGGTAATGCGGCAACGCTCGGTCGACCTGAGCAATCAGCTGCGCATCAACCAGCTGGTGATCCAGGACATGCAGGATGCCGTGCTGGTGGTCGACGGCAACGGACTGGTGCGCCAGCACAATCCGCAGGTGTCGGCATTGCTCGGGTGGCAGGCGCCGGAGCTCGATCAGATCGAGAATTATTCGCCCGAGATCGCGCGCGCGCTGGAGCGCTGGCGCAACGCCGGGGGCAGCGCGGTCGAAACGCTGCTGCTGGCCGGAAGCGGCAAGCTCGCTCGCGCGCGCTTTGTCGAGGCGGGGGTCGCGGGCGGCAGCATTTCCCTGGTGTTTCTCGAGGACCTGTCGCGGCTGCAGGAGCAGGCGCAGCAGCTGAAGCTGGCCGCGCTCGGAAGGCTTACCGCCAATATTGCGCACGAGATCCGCAATCCGCTTTCGGCGATCAGCCATGCGAGCGAATTGCTGGGGGAGGAACAGCGCGGGCCCTCGCAGGAACGCCTGCTGCATATCATCCAGGACAACGCGAAACGCCTCGATCGCATGGTGCGCGACGTGCTCGAGCTGACGCGGCGCGACCGGGTGCAGCCCGAAACCATCCGGCTCGCGGCTTTTCTGCCGTCCTTTATCGACGAGTTCGCGCAAAACGAGCGCATTCCCGCAGCAAGCTTCGCGCTGGAAGTGCATGAGGCGAGCGAGATCGTGTTTGACCGGGTGCATTTGCAGCAGGTGCTGTGGAACCTGCTGCGCAACGCCTGGCGCCACTCGCGCCAGCGCGAGGCGAGCGTGCGCGTGGTGGTTAGGCGCCGGTCGAATCGGGTAGAATTGGACGTAATCGATGACGGTGAGGGTGTGCCTACGCACCTGCGACATCAATTGTTCGAGCCCTTCTTTACCACCTACAGCGGCGGCACCGGCTTGGGGCTGTACATCGCGCGCGAGATGTGTGCGGCCAACGCGGCCATTCTTGAATACGTCGCTCCGCCGGCCGAAGCCGCCGGGGCGGACTTCCGCGTTCTGTGCGGGGGCCGGCCGGCATGAAGCGCGCCGAACGCAGAAGCGAGCAGGCAAGCGCCACGGTCTTGGTGGTCGATGACGAGGCCGATATCCGCGAATTGCTCGAGCTGACGCTGCTGCGCATGGGGCTGGCGGTGGCGGCGGCCGCGAGCGTGGCCGAGGCAAACGCGCTGCTCAAGGCGAGGCGCTTCGACCTGTGCCTGACCGACATGCGTCTGCCGGACGGCGACGGCCTGGAACTCGTGCGCTACATCGGCGAGCATTGCGCTGAACTCCCGGTCGCAGTCATCACCGCATATGGCAGCGCCGAGAACGCGGTCGCGGCGCTCAAGGCCGGCGCGTTCGATTACCTGTCCAAGCCGGTGTCGCTGGAGGATTTGCGCACCCTGGTGAAGTCGGCGCTAAAGCTGCCGCAGAATCCGGGCGCCGCCAAGCCTGCCCGCCAGGGGCTGCTCGGCGATTCACCGGCGATGCAACAGGCGCGCGACATGATTCACAAGCTGGCGCGCAGCCAGGCGCCGGTCTACATCAGTGGCGAATCGGGCAGCGGCAAGGAATTGGCGGCGCGCCTGATCCACGAGCAAGGGGCGCGCCACGACCTGCCGTTTGTCCCCGTGAACTGCGGGGCCATTCCGGAAAACCTGATGGAGAGCGAATTCTTCGGTTACAAGAAAGGGGCTTTCACCGGGGCGGAGGCCGATCGCGACGGCTTTTTCCAGGTGGCGCATGGCGGCACGCTGTTTCTGGACGAGGTCGCCGATCTGCCGCTATCCATGCAAGTGAAGCTGCTGCGCGCGATCCAGGAGAAGCGCGTGCGCAAGGTCGGCGCCACTGCTGAAGATCCGGTCGACGTGCGCATGATCTGCGCCACCCACCAGAACCTTACCGCCCTGGTCGAGACAGGACAATTCCGCCAGGATCTGTATTTCCGCCTCAATGTGATCGAGCTGAAAATGCCGTCATTGAAAGAGTGCCGCGAAGACATTGCTGCGCTGGCCGAGGCCATGCTTGCGCGTGTAATAGGTCCGGAGGGCGATGCGCCGCACCTGTCGAAGGCGGCGCAGGCGGCGCTTGAAAGCTACGATTTTCCCGGTAATGTGCGCGAGCTGGAGAACATCCTGGAACGCGCGGTAGCGCTGCGTGGCGGCAGCGAAATCCAGCCGGAGGATTTGCGGCTCGTGCCGGCGCGTCACGTAGGCGAGGCGCCGGGTGGCGGCAAATCGCCGTTGCCGGATTATCTCGACCGGCTCGAGCGCGATGCGATACTCGAAGCGCTTGCAAAGACACGCTTCAACCGCACTGCGGCAGCCAGGCTTCTCGGAATCACCTTTCGCGCCCTGCGCTATCGCATGGAGCGGCTTGGGATCAACGAACCACGCCCATGATCGCCAATGCCGACGGGCGCGTGGACGCGGCGCGCTACGTAGCTTCCGCCAACTGCGACGAGCGGCCGCCGGGTGAGGCGATCACGCTGCTGGTGATCCACGGCATCAGCCTGCCGCCGGGGGAGTTCGGCGGCGACGGCATCGTGCGCCTGTTCACCAACGAACTGGACTCGGCCGCTCATCCATACTATCGGTCCCTGGCCGGGATGAGAGTATCGGCACACTTCCTTATTCGCCGCACGGGCGAACTGCTGCAGTTCGTGTCCTGCACCAAGCGCGCCTGGCATGCCGGCGTGTCCGCTTGGCGCGGGCGCGGCGACTGCAACGACTACTCGATTGGCGTCGAGCTGGAGGGCACGGATACTATGCCGTTCGCCGAGTCGCAGTACCGCGTGCTCGCGCAACTCGCACGCGCGCTGTGCTCCGCCTACCCGATCGCTGATATCGTCGGCCACTGCGATATTGCGCCGGCGCGCAAAACCGATCCCGGGCCCAGTTTCGACTGGGCTCGTTTTCGCCACTCGATCGCGTAGAAGCTCGTGACGCCGCGGCGCCGGCCGCGACGATCTGTTCTTGCGCTGCCGCAATAGAAGCAGCGGAAATCCACGCATCGGAGTCTACGTAGTGTGCGTCGCTTGCCATCAGCGCACGCTGCCGAACCCGTTTTTGGGTGCGCATATTGTGCGCGGACTTTTTTTGCAGAAACTTCTTGCAAAATCAAAAGCGCGTCACTAAAATTAGTTGCGAACTGGTTACAAGGTACTATATATTGTGGTCATGGGCAGAATCCGACTATAGATCATCAGCGGCATTGCCAAGATTGGTGCGCGAGAACAAAGGGGGAACGCAGATGCAGATTGTCACCGATGCGGAAAAGTCGCCATTCGTGGCCGGTGCCAATATTGCTGAAGTGTCCGCAGTGAGCCAGTCGGACTATCCCGACTACCGCATCATTCGCCGCAATGGCGCGGTGGTCGGTTTCGACCCGACCAAAATCTCGGTCGCGATGACCAAGGCGTTTCTGGCGATCGAGGGCGGTCAAGGTGCGGCCTCGGCGCGTATTCGCGAAGTGGTTGCAGCGCTCACAGGAAGCGTGGTCTCTGCCTTGGCGCGGCGCCAGCCCGGTGGCGGTACTTTCCATATAGAAGACATTCAGGATCAGGTTGAACTGGCGTTGATGCGCTCCGGCGAACACGAAGTCGCCCGGGCGTACGTGCTCTACCGCGAGCAGCGTACCAAGGCGCGCACCCAAGAGCAGGCCAGGCAGAAAGACAAGTCCGCGATTCCCGAACTACACGTCATCGAAGGCGGCGTGCGGCGCCCGATCGATCTGGACGGGTTGAAAAGTCTGCTCGAGGCATGCTGCGAAGACTTGGGCGAAGCGGTCGACCCCGGGATTATTTTCAACGAGACACTGAAGAACCTGTATGACGGTGTGCCAATCGAGGAAATCCGCAAGTCGGCAATCCTGTCGGCGCGCGCGCTGATCGAAAAGGACCCGAGCTACAGTTTCGTCACGGCGCGGCTGCTGCTCAACACCATCCGCATCGAAATACTGGGAGAGGAAGTGCCGCAGGCGCAAATGGCCAGGCGCTACGCCGAGTATTTCCCGGAATTCATCAAGCGCGGCATCGCCGCCGAACTGCTGGACGAACGGCTGGCCAAATTCGACTTGGTGCGCCTGGGCAAGTCGCTGGACGCGGCGCGCGATCTGAAATTCGGCTATCTCGGCTTGCAGACGCTGTACGACCGCTATTTTCTGCACGATCACGGTCGGCGCATCGAACTGCCGCAGGCGTTCTTCATGCGCGTGGCCATGGGGCTGGCGCTGAACGAGATCGATCGCGAGGCGCGCGCTATCGAGTTCTACCAGCTGCTATCGTCCTTCGATTTCATGAGCTCGACGCCGACCCTGTTCAATTCGGGCACGTTGCGCTCACAGCTTTCGAGTTGCTACCTGACCACCGTCGCGGACGACCTCGACGGAATTTACGAATCGATCAAGGACAACGCCCTGCTGGCCAAGTACGCCGGCGGCCTGGGCAACGACTGGACGCCGGTGCGCGCCCTGGGCTCGCACATCAAGGGCACCAACGGCAAGTCGCAGGGCGTGGTACCGTTCCTGAAAGTCGTCAACGACACTGCAGTGGCGGTCAATCAGGGCGGAAAGCGCAAGGGCGCGGTATGCGCCTATCTGGAAACATGGCACCTGGATATCGAAGAATTCCTCGAACTGAGGAAGAACACCGGCGATGACCGCCGGCGCACGCACGACATGAACACTGCCAACTGGATCCCCGATCTGTTCATGAAACGGGTGATGGAAAACGGTGAGTGGACGCTGTTCTCGCCCTCGGACTGCCCCGACCTGCACGACAAGTTCGGCAGGGACTTTGAAAAGGCGTATACGGCTTACGAAGAGAGGGCCGCCAGCGGCGAACACAAGCTGTTTAGAAAGCTTCCGGCACTGCAGCTGTGGCGCAAGATGCTGTCGATGCTGTTCGAGACCGGGCATCCGTGGATTACCTTCAAGGATCCATGCAATATCCGCTCGCCGCAATCTCATGTCGGCGTCGTACACAGCTCCAACCTGTGCACTGAGATCACGCTAAACACCAACGAGCACGAGATCGCAGTCTGCAATCTGGGTTCGGTCAATCTGGTCGCGCACCTGAAGGACGGCAAGCTCGATCACGCGAAGCTGCAGCGCACCATCGCCACTGCAATGCGCATGCTCGACAATGTCATCGACATAAACTACTACGCGGTCGGCAAGGCGCGCAATTCCAACCTCAGGCACCGCCCGGTGGGTATGGGCATCATGGGTTTCCAGGACTGTCTGCACCTGCTGCGGGTTCCCTATGCCTCGAAGGAGGCGGTGGAGTTTGCCGACCGGTCGATGGAGGCGGTCGCATATTACGGTTACATGGCCTCGACGCAATTGGCGGAGGAGCGCGGACGTTACTCTACCTACCGCGGTTCGCTGTGGGATCGCGGCATTCTGCCGCAGGATACCCTGGCGCTGCTGCGCGAAGAACGCGGCGCGTTGAAGGGTGAGGGGGGGGCTTCGTCCCCCTTGGTCGAAATCGACATGAGCGCCGGCATGGATTGGGAAGGTTTGCGTGCACGCATCAAGCGGTATGGGATGCGCAATTCCAATTGCCTGGCTATCGCGCCGACCGCAACCATCGCCAACATCATCGGTGTATCGGCCTCGATCGAGCCCACCTATCAGAACCTGTACGTGAAGTCCAACCTGTCTGGCGAATTCACCGTGGTCAATGAATACCTGGTGAACGATCTCAAGCGCCTGGGACTGTGGGACGAAGTGATGATCGCCGATCTCAAGTATTTCGACGGCAATCTGGCCAAGATCGACCGGGTGCCGGCGGAACTGCGCAACCTCTACGCCACCGCGTTCGAAGTCGAGCCGCAATGGCTGGTCGAGGCGGCGGCGCGACGGCAAAAGTGGATCGACCAGTCGCAGTCGCTCAATATCTACATGGCGGGCGCCTCGGGCAAGCGGCTGGACGATACGTATAAGCTCGCCTGGAAGCGCGGTCTGAAAACCACCTATTACCTGCGTTCGATGGGAGCTACCCACGCGGAAAAGTCCACGGTCAAGACCGGGCAGTTGAACGCGGTGCCCGAGGGCGGTATGCCCTCTGCAGCGAAGAACGCCGAGCCGGCTGAACCGAAGTTTTGCTCGATCGATGATCCGGAATGCGAGGCATGCCAGTAAGTAGGCAGGAAGACTGGAGAGATGAACATGCTCAATTTTGAAGACGAAGTGGCAGTTGCGCCGATCGCCGGTCTCGGCATGCAGACGGTGCGCGGCTTCATGCCCGCATCGCCGGCGAGCGCCGGCCCCCGGCAGGAAGCGGCGCCGGCTGCGGACGCCGAAGAGTCGCGCCGCATCCGCGTCGAAGACAAGCGCATCATCAACGGCCGCACCGATGTCAATCAGCTGGTGCCTTTCAAGTACAAATGGGCCTGGGAAAAGTATCTCTCCGCCTGCGCCAATCACTGGATGCCGCAGGAAGTCAACATGAGCCGCGACATTGCGACCTGGAAAGATCCGAACGGCCTGACCGGGGATGAGCGCCGCATAATAAAGCGTAACCTCGGCTTTTTCGTCACCGCCGATTCGCTCGCCGCGAACAACATCGTGTTGGGCACCTACCGCCATATCAGTGCGCCGGAGTGCCGGCAGTATCTGCTGCGGCAGGCTTTCGAGGAGGCGATCCATACCCACGCCTACCAGTACATCGTCGAGAGCCTGGGCTTGGACGAAGGCGAGATTTTCAACGCCTATCACGAGATTCGCAGCATTCGGGACAAGGACGAATTCCTGATCCCGTTCATCGACACGCTGACGAACCCCGCATTCAAGACCGGCACCCCAGAGGCCGATCAGCAGCTGCTCAAGAGCCTGATCGTGTTCGCCTGCATCATGGAAGGGCTGTTTTTCTATGTCGGTTTTGCGCAGATACTCGCGATGGGGCGCCAGAACAAGATGACCGGGGCCGCCGAGCAGTACCAGTACATCCTGCGCGACGAATCGATGCACTGCAATTTCGGCATCGACCTCATCAATCAGATCAAGATGGAAAACCCCCATCTCTGGACTCCGGCCTTCCGTGAGGAGATCCAAAGCTATATGAGGACCGCGGTGGAACTCGAATATCGTTATGCCGAGGACACCATGCCACGCGGGGTGCTCGGCCTGAATGCGCCGATGTTCAAGGAATATCTGCGCTATATCGCCAATCGCCGTTGCCAGCAGATCGGGGTGGAACAGTTCTATCCCGGCGCGAGCAATCCTTTCCCGTGGATGAGTGAAATGACGGATCTGAAGAAAGAGCGCAATTTCTTCGAAACCCGGGTGATCGAGTACCAGACCGGAGGGGCGCTCAGTTGGGATTAACGACCTTAGTGCCGCCGGTATTCAACGGAGACGGGGATGCGTAAGTTGACTGAGGTGCGGGCGGACAGCGATTACAGTCTGTGGCTGCGTTTCGAGGACGGGGTGGAAGGAAGCGTATTCCTCGGCAATTTGCTCGAAATAGGCGCGTTCAAGCTGTGGCGCGACCGTGAGCAGTTTCGCCGCGTGGCGATCGATCCGGCAGCAATGACCTTGGTTTGGGATGGCGGGATCGAACTTGATCCCGCCGTTTTGTATCGTGACCTGCTCGAGCGCAAGGCCGCATGAGGCCATCGAGCGTACGGTCGATGGATTCGGTTGCCCGGGGTTCACCCCGGTCGACCGGATAATCCGGGCTAGCGTAGCCGGGTTTGCAGTAGTTGTTTTTCTTTAACCTGAAGAAGGAGCTTTACCATGGCAACGAAGAAAAAAGCAAAGAAAGCAGCGAAAAAACCGGCTAAAAAAGCCAAGAAAAAGAGGGCAGTAGCTAAAAAGCCTGCAAAAAAGAAAGCGGCCAAGAAAAAGGCCGCCAAGAAAAAACCTGCGAAAAAAAAAGCGGCTAAAAAAAAGCCCGCTAAAAAAGCCAAAAAGCCCGCCGCCAAAAAGAAAGCGGCAAAAAAAAAGGCTAAACCTGCTGTGAAACCGGCCAAGCCGGCAGCACGTCCGATGGTAGCGCAAGTAGCTCCATCGACTGCGGCGACGCCAGGGGCGAAAACCGCCCTGAATCCGGCAGCAGCTTGGCCTTTTCCGACAGGCTCAAGGCCTTAGCGTAGGTAAGAATGTCTCGCGGTCAACCTCGGCGTAAGCGGAGGTTGTACCGCGGACATTCGCCCTAAGCCGAATTGTTCCCGGCTGCTGTACCCGCTTCTTTCACGGGATCGCTGGTAATGCAGCTGGGATTGTTTCTTCGGAAGCCCTGATTTCAAGCCCAGATTGCCTGAAGCTTGGGCCGGCGTCAATTTCGCGTTCAGCTGGTTCCTGCTGCGGCGCAGCATAGTCTTATCACCGCACTTGACATAAGTTAGGTGTTTCAATACAATAGCTTCTGTTGCATCACATCACGTCAGTAGTATCCGCCGCAAAACCAGCTGGTAGCTGAGCTGGGCTTTGGTCGCAGTTTCTTAAAATTCGAACGGCATTTTGGCTAGCCGTTTCAAGTAACTGGATTTTAGAAGCACTTTTTAGAATGGGGTTGCTTGTGCCAACTGCACCTCGCTTGACTGCGGGCTGCTGAGCGCGAGCCAACTTGGGCGGCGTGGGCGCGCATCGCATTTTATAATAAAGGCGGGCGCCCAGAGAATTGCATCAGGCAGTAATCTGATGCGGTCTGGTTGGTAGGATTTTTTCTGGCAAGGAGGTAGCACATGGACAACCTGAAGCAGTTTGCCCTGCGGACCTACACATTAACCACCGTATTTCTGCGCAACGGCTTGACCGTGTTCGGGGCCGTTGCGGTCATCGCGCTGCTTATGGGGGCTCGACCGGTCGTGGACCAGGACGCCCAGTCCGCGTCGTCGGCCGCGGCATCGGGCACTATTCGCCATGAAGGTATTACGCTGCTCGTACCGACCGCCGATACCGAAAGCCCCAAATATCGCGCGCTCGCCGTCTATCTGTCGCGCCGATATAAGGTAGCGCAGGACGCGACAGAACAGCTGGTCGAAGCGGCGCACGAGGCTGGTCGCCGCACGGGCGTTGATCCGTTGCTGATTCTGGCGGTAATGGCCGTCGAATCCCGCTTCAACCCGATTGCGGAGAGCGTCGTGGGTGCCAAGGGCCTGATGCAGGTCATTCCAAAGTACCATCAGGACGCGCTAGATGCACTCGGCGGCGAGGACGCGGTATTTGATCCCATGACCAACATTCTGGTTGGCGCGCGCATACTTAAGGATGCCGTGCGCCGCGGGGGCGGTCTGATGCCCGGGCTGCAACTCTACAATGGTGCCTACGGCGACGACACCCAGCAGTATGCGCAGAAGGTGATGGCCGAAAAACAGCGCATGCAACGGATGCTGAAGCGTTCCCAGCCGCAGACGGCGGCCTAGGGGCGTGCCGGCGCGGCGTAGCGCCGCGCACGGTGCCAGGCTCAAAGGGCCTGCGCCGAGGCCCCATTGGCGGGTCTTGGCCGTGCAGAAGGCTGTCGCCGGGCGGCTGCCCCCCTGGACTTCGCCATGCTCGCCGTTACCCCGATCTTGGGAAGCGTCGTTCAACCGTATGCCAGAAACTTGCGCAGCCGGTGAACACCCTCGCGCAAATCGCTCATTGATCGCGTATAGGCGAAGCGTACGTAGCGCTCGGCCTGATTCGAGCCGAAGTCCTTGCCCGGCGTGATCGCGACGCCAGCTTGGTCCAACAGATCCAGGGCGAACTTTCCACTGTCCGCAGCGAAGCGCTCGATCCCGGCGTAAACATAAAATGCCCCTTCCGGGGTCACTGGAATGGAGAAACCGAGGTCGCGCAATGCTGGAACCAGATAGTCGCGCCGCTGCCTGAATTCGTCGCGGCGCTGCTCCAGAATGGCTGTGGTCTCCGGGGCAAAGGCCGCGATGCCGGCGTACTGGGCCGGCGCCGAGGGGCAGATGAACGCGTTCTGGGCGAAGGTCTCGACCTCGCGCATACAGTCCTGCGGCACCACCAGCCAGCCCAGGCGCCAGCCTGTCATGCTGAAGTACTTGGAAAAGCTGTTCACCACGAATACGCGGTCCGAGTGCGCGAGCGCGCTCTCGAACCCGCTCTCATAGGTGAGCCCTTGGTAGATTTCGTCTACGATCGCCACCCCGCCGCGCGCGTGCACCGCCTCGACAATGCCGCGCATCTCCTCCGGCGCAATCATGGTTCCGGTCGGATTGGACGGTGAGGCGATGAGCACACCGCGCGTTTTCTCCGACCAGTTGGACTCGATCAATCGGCGCGTCAGCTGGTATTGCGTTTGCGGCCCGACCGGGATGCTTTTGACTCGACCCTCGAAGAAACGCACCAGGTGGCGGTTGCATGGGTAGGCCGGGTCCGGCATCAGAATCTCGTCGCCGGGATTGACCAGTACGCCGGCGGCGGTCAACAGCGCGCCCGAGGCGCCGGCCGTGACCGCGATGCGCGAGGCCGGTACCTCCAGGCGATAGCGCTCGCGGTAATGGTGGGAGATCGCCTGACGCAGCAGCGGCATGCCGACCGCCGAGGTGTAGTGGATGGGGTTCTGCTTCAATGCCTCGGTGCACGCGGCGATCACCGGATCGGGCGCAGTGAAATCGGGCTCGCCGATATGCATCTGCACGATGTGCTTGCCCTGCGCCCCCATCTCCTTTGCGCGATTCCATATTTCCATCACCTGGAACGGCTGGATTTCGGTCATTCTGCTGGCGATTGGCATGGTTGTAATTATGACACCGCTCAGGACTATGGTTCGAATGGTTTTCGTGCAATTCCAGCCGATCACCGAACAGACGGCTTCTTGGGCCACGCCGTCCGCCGGCGTTAGCTTTGGGTCTATCGCAGGACTATAATTCGCAGCTCCGACAGCAGTTTTCATACCCAGGAAAAATCATGGAAGACCCATTGCGCAAGGCCGCCCTCGACTATCACCGCCTGCCCAAGCCGGGCAAGATTTCGGTCACGCCGACCAAGGGGCTGATCAACCAGCGCGACCTTGGCCTGGCCTATACGCCGGGGGTGGCCATGGCGTGCGAAGAGATCGTGCGCGATCCGGCGGAGGCGCGCTACCTGACCGCGCGCGCCAACCTGGTCGGTGTGATCACCAACGGCACGGCGGTGCTCGGGCTGGGTGCAATCGGCCCGCTCGCAGCCAAGCCGGTGATGGAAGGCAAGGCGGTGCTGTTCAAGAAGTTCGCCGGCATCGACTGCTTCGACATCGAGGTAAACGAACTCGACCCGGTCAAGCTGGTGGAGGTAATCGCAGCGCTGGAGCCCACGTTCGGCGGCATCAATCTCGAGGACATCAAGGCACCGGAATGCTTTTACGTCGAAAAGATGCTGCGCGAGCGCATGAAAATACCGGTGTTCCACGACGACCAGCACGGCACCTCCATCATCGTCGGCGCGGCGATCCTCAACGGCCTGCGCGTGGTCGGCAAGGATATCGCCAAGGTCAAACTGGTGGTCTCGGGCGCGGGCGCTGCCGCGCTGGCTTGCCTCGATCTCCTGGTGAGCCTGGGCATGAACATGAACAACATATGGGTCTCCGACATCAAGGGCGTGGTGTACGCCGGGCGCAAGGAAGAGATGGATCCGAACAAGGCGCGCTATGCGAAGAAGACCGATGCACGCACCCTGGGCGAAATCATCGCCGGCGCCGACGTGTTCCTCGGCCTGTCGGCGGGCAAGGTGCTCAAGCCCGAGATGGTGAAGCAGATGGCCGACAAACCGCTGATCCTCGCGCTCGCCAATCCGGAGCCGGAGATCCAGCCCGACCTGGCCAGGGCCGCCCGGCCCGACGCGGTCATCGCAACCGGCCGCTCGGACTTCCCTAACCAGGTGAACAACGTTCTGTGCTTCCCGTTCATTTTCCGCGGCGCGCTCGACGTGGGCGCGACCACCATCAACGAGGCGATGAAGCTCGCCTGCGTCCATGCTATCGCCGACCTCGCCATGGCGGAGCAATCCGACATCGTCGCCGCGGCCTATGGCGAAAAGAACGTCGCCTTCGGGCCCGAATACCTCATTCCCAAACCCTTCGACCCGCGCCTGATCATCAAGATCGCGCCGGCGGTGGCCAAGGCGGCGATGGACTCTGGCGTGGCCGCGCGCCCGATCGCCGACCTCGAGCTCTATGCCCAGCAACTGGACGAGTTCGTCTATCATTCGGGCCTGCTGATGAAGCCGGTGTTCTCGGCGGCCAAGACGGCGCAAAAAAAGCGCATCGTGCTTGCCGAAGGCGAGGACGAACGCATCCTGCGCGCCACCCAGGTCATCGTCGACGAGCACCTGGCGCGGCCCATCCTGATCGGCCGGCCGGCGGTGATCGAACGGCGCCTGGTGCGCTTCGGCCTGCGCCTTAAGCCCGGCGTGGATTTCGAACTGGTCAACCCGGAAGATGACCCGCGCTACCGCGACTATTGGGAGGAATACCACCGTCTCGCAGAGCGCCGCGGCGTGTCGCAGCATTACGCCCAGATCGAGATGCGCCGGCGCCTCACCCTCATCGGCGCCATGATGATGCATCGGGGCGCTGCCGATGGCATGCTCTGCGGCACTTTCGGCACGCACTCGCTGCACCTGCACTACGTCGATCAGGTGATCGGTCTGCGCACGGGGGTGAAGCACTATTACGCCATGAACGTGCTGCTGCTGCCCAAGCGCACGGTGTTCATTTGCGACACCTACGTCAATTTCGACCCCAGCGCGGAGCAGGTGGCCGAGATGGCGGTGCTGGCGGCGGAGGAAATACGCCGCTTCGGCATCACCCCCAAGGCGGCGCTGCTGTCGCATTCGAGCTTCGGCACCAGCGACCGGTCCACCGCGGTGAAAATGCGCGAGGCGCTGGCGCTGATCAGCGCGCGCGCGCCCGAACTCGAGATCGACGGTGAGATGCACGGCGATGCCGCGCTGTCCGAGGATGTGCGCCAGGCTGCGTTCCCGCACTCGCGCCTGAAGGGCGAAGCGAATCTACTGCTCATGCCGACCGTAGACGCGGCAAACATCGCCTTCAATTTACTCAAGACGGCCGCGGGCGACGGCATCGCGCTCGGGCCGATCCTGCTTGGCTCGGCCAAGCCGGTGCATATACTCACTCCCTCGGCGACAGTGCGGCGTATCGTCAACATGGCGGCATTGACAGTGGTGGACGCAAACGCGGCGCGCAGCCAGTTGCAGCTTTCGATCTAGCGCTTGCATGGAACCGGCCAGACCCAAAGCCGGCCTGATTCTCACCGGCGGCGGTGCGCGCGCCGCCTACCAGGTTGGCGTGCTCAAGGCGATCCGCGACTTGTTGCCCGACCATGCGAATAATCCCTTTCCCATACTGTGCGGGACCTCGGCCGGCGCCATCAACGCCGCGGTGCTGGCAATCCACGCCGACGATTTTCGCCGCGGCGTGGGTTTACTGCTGGAGGTGTGGGAGAATTTCCATGTGGAGCGCGTCTATCGCGCCGATCCCTGGTCCATGCTAAAGACCAGCGCCCGCTGGTTTGCGTCGATGCTCTGGATCAAACGCAACAGCCCGGCGTCGCTGTTCGACAACGCGCCGATGCGCGAGACGCTGGAAAAGACGCTGGACTTTGCGCGCATCCAGGAAAACATCGACGCCGGCGCGCTGTATGCGGTGTCGGTCACGGCATCGGGCTATTCCTCGGGAGAGAACGTCTCTTTTTACCAGGGCGGCCCCGGGCTTGAGGCCTGGGAGCGCACCCAGCGCGTGGGCGCGGCGACGACGCTGGATGTCGACCACCTGATGGCGTCCTCGGCCCTGCCTTTTCTTTTTCCAGCGGTGAAACTCAACCGCGAATACTTCGGCGACGGTTCAATCCGGCAGATCGCCCCTATCAGTCCAGCGCTGCATCTCGGCGCCGACCGTGTGCTGGTGATCGGCACCGGGCGGGCGCAGGCGGAGGCGGCACGGGTGCGCTCCAGCCTCTATCCTTCGATCGCCCAAATCGCCGGCCATGCGCTGAACAGCATTTTTCTCGACGGGCTGGCGGTGGACCTTGAAAGCCTGCGCCGCATCAACCGCACGGTCGACCTGATACCGGCGGAAAAACGGCTGGAAGCCGGCTTGCACCTGCGCTCGGTCGCGGTGCTGGTGATCTCGCCCAGCGAGTCGATCGAGCGCATAGCCGGGCGGCACGTGCAGGAGTTGCCGTGGACGCTGAAATTCGTGCTCGGCGGCATCGGTGCAATGAACCGCAGCGGCTCCAACCTGGCGAGCTATCTGCTGTTCGAGGAAGCCTATTGCAGCGCCCTCATCGACCTGGGCTATCGGGACACCTACGCCCAGCGCGAGGCGGTGGTGGCGTTTCTGGGCGCAGGTCAGTGAGTTTGGATTAAACTGCCAGCCTCCCGTCGCGAAATCGAGGTGTCGCCATGTCCGAGCCGCTACCGGATCCGTTCGAGTTTCTGAAGAAGCTGTGGAATCCCATGGGATTGCCGATGCCAGGCATGGTCGCACCCACGCTCGACGTCGAGGCGGTGGAAAAAAAGATCGCCGATCTTAAGTCGGTGGAGAACTGGCTTACGCTCAACCTGAATATGCTGCGCCTGTCGATCCAGGGTCTGGAGATGCAGCGGAGCACGCTGGCGGCGATGAAAGCGATGCAACCCGCGTCCGTAGGCGCCGACGCGGAGGCGGCTAAGAATCCATTCCCCGATCCGACCGCATGGTTGGCGATGATGCAGGCGGCCGCCGCGGGCGTTGCGGCCAAGCCGGCCGGGGCGAAACCGGAAGAGCCGGCATCCCACAAAAGCAAGCCGAAATAGTAAGCAGCGCCGCGCTTCGCATTCAAGTCTGCCTGGTTCAGGGCGGATTTTTTACTGTAACATGACAGTCCACTCCGGTTCGGACCGGCTGGTGTTCGGGCATCCCGTCCGTAAATTTCGATTATTCTTTTTTGTTGGGAACAGAACATGTCAAAAGCGATCCGATTGCACAAACAAGGCGGCCCGGAAGTCATGGTGTGGGAGGACGTCGAGGTAGGCGAACCCGGACCGGGCCAGGCACGCGTACGCCACCATGCCTGCGGGCTGAACTACATCGATGTCTACCACCGCTCCGGCCTGTATCCGCTGGCCATGCCCAGCGGCATCGGCATGGAAGCGGCCGGCGTGGTCGAGGCGGTGGGGGATGGCGTGACCAACGCCAAGAAAGGCGACCGCGTGGCCTATGCAGCCCCGCCGGTCGGCGCCTATGCGGAAGTGCGTGTCATGGCCGCGGACCGCCTGGTGAATCTGCCCGACGGGCTTAGCTTCGAGCAGGGCGCGGCGATGATGCTGCAAGGCATGACCTCGCAGTATCTGCTCAAGCGCACTTACAAGGTACAGCCAGGCGACACCATCCTCATCCATGCGGCGGCGGGCGGAGTCGGCCTGATCGTCTGCCAGTGGGCGAAGGCGCTGGGCGCGACCGTGATCGGCACCGTCGGCTCGGACGAGAAGGCGGCGCTGGCGAAAGCGCACGGTTGCGACCATGCGATCGTCTATACGCGCGAGAATTTCACCCAACGGGTGAAGGAGATCACCGGCGGCGCGTTGCTGCCGGTGGTGTACGACTCGATCGGCAAGGATACCTTCGTCGGCTCGCTCGATTGCCTGCGCCCGCTCGGCATGATGGTGAGCTTCGGCAACGCCTCCGGCCCGGTCCCTGCATTCGATTCTGGCATGCTCGCTTCCCGCGGCTCGCTGTTTTTCACGCGGCCGAGCCTGGTGCATTACACGGCCAAGCGCGAGGATCTGGTGGCTTGCGCAAAAGACCTCTTCGACGTCGTCTTGTCGGGCAAGGTGAAAATCGAGGTGCGGCAGCGCTATGCGCTCAAAGACGCCGTGCAGGCGCACCGCGATCTGGAAGCGCGCAAGACCACCGGCTCGACACTGCTTATCCCCTAAGCGCTGGAAACAGCGGCTGATTTCCGGACCGGCGCCGGCGCCGGTCCGGCCGGGCTCATCCGGATTTCAGGCTACAATCGAGCGATGACATCAAACGCAGGCGATGTGCGGGAAATCGTCAGCCGTGAGAGCGAAACTTGGTTGCGAGCGCGTTTCGCCGGAGGCGGGATTATGGCGCCGGTGGCCGCCGGCGACGGTCATTTGTGGCGCCCTGCCGAGCCGCTGCGGCCGGCTGCGGTACTGGTGCCGCTGGTCCGCCGCGACGCAGGGCTTACGGTTCTGTTCACCCAGCGCACCGACCACCTGTACGACCACGCCGGCCAGATCAGCTTTCCCGGAGGCCGGAGCACAGCCGAGGATGAATCGCCCGCGGCGACGGCCTTGCGCGAGACTTTCGAGGAAATTGGCCTGCCACGCTCCCTGGTCGAGGTACTGGGGCAGTTGCCCGAGTACACCACGGTTACGGGCTACCGTGTCACTCCGGTAGTGGGACTGGTGAATCCGCCGCCCGCGTTCGAGCTGGATCCGTTCGAGGTGGCGGAGGCGTTCGAGGTGCCCTTGGCGTTTCTTCTCGATCCGCGCAACCATCAGCGCAACACTCTGCAGTACCAGGGACGCACGCGGCGTTACTATGCCATACCCTATGAGCAGCGCTATATCTGGGGTGCTACGGCGGGAATGCTGATGAACTTCTGCGCCTTTCTGACCGCGTGCTAGCCGGACATCGGCGCGATCGACGGTGCCGGTTTTTCGTGAGCACCAAGGTTGCCGGCCCGATGCGTTTGAGCAGCCGTAGTGGCTATGGTATCTTTGGTCCTGTTCCCGGTCGCTTTTGACCACGCCGTTCCGAGAGTCTTGCCTCCCCCATGAGCCTCGTCTCGCTGATCATCGCCCTGCTGCTGGAGCAGTGGCGGCCGCTGGCCGACCGCAAGGAACTGGTGTCCTGGGCGGAACGTTTTGCGGATTTCCTGCAACAGCACTTCAATGCCGGCGAGCGCGGACACGGGGTGATCGCGTGGGTGCTGGGCGTGGTGCCGGCGATGCTGCTGGCGGCGCTTGCCTATTACCTGCTCCATCGCCTGTCGCCGCTGCTGGCGCTGGCTTTCAACGTGCTCATACTCTACGTGACCATGGGGTTTCGCCAGGTCGGCCATTATTTCACCGACATTCATTGGGCGCTTAAGAGCGGCGACCTGGGTCAGGCGCGCGCCATCCTGGGACAGTGGCGCGGCGTGAACTGCGAGCGGCTGAATGCGGAGGAAGTGGCCCGCCTCACCATCGAGGAAGCGCTGACGGCTTCGTACCAGCATGTGTTCGCCGTGGTCTTCTGGTTCGTGCTGCTGCCCGGGCCGATCGGTGCGATCCTCTATCGCATGTCGTCGTTCCTGCACCGGCGTTGGGCCGAGCGCGGCGAGAGCGAACTCGCTGCGTTCGGCAGCTTCGCCGGCCAGGTTTTCCGGCTGCTCGACTGGATCCCGGCGCGGCTGACCGGGATCGCCTTTGCCGTCGTCGGCGATTTCGAGGACGCGGCCTATTGCTGGCGCACGCAGGCGTCGAAATGGCCAGACCCTTCGCTCGGCGTCGTTCTTGCCAGCGGTGCCGGCGCCATGGGCGTGCGCCTGGGCATGCCTTTTCTCTCTGAGGTGAGTCCGGTCGACCGGCCGGAGCTGGGCCTCGGGGACGACGCCGACGTGGGTTTTCTCGACAGCACCGTCGGCTTGGTCTGGCGCGCGTTGGTGGTGATACTGTTCATATTGCTGCTGCTGGGCATTGCGCGCGCGCTCAGCTAGCGCGTTTGCGCTGCGGCGTGCTTTCAGATTTGCGGCCGTGGCGCGCCGCAACGCCAGCAGTCGCTGAACTGGCCTTCCAGCGCCTCGCCGCACCTCGAGCACTGCCACGGCGGCGAGGCTCTGGGAGCGCGGCCAAGGTCGGCGACGATGCGCCTGGCCCGGTCGAAATCGCGATCGTCCAGAATCCACAACTCGGGCGCGCATTCGGTGAACGGGATATCGCCGGCAAGCCGGCTGAGCAACTCGTTCTTGATGTGGCAGCGGATGCCTTCGGCCTCGAGCAGATTCTTCAGATGGTGGACTTCGAGCAGCTTGAGCGAGCTGTAGATCAATCGCATGGCTATTTACGGCCGGTTTCGGCGCGGATGATGCGGCGGTACATCTCCAGCCGGCGCGGGTGTATCGTCCCCGCTGCCGCGGCCTGCGCCAGGGCGCAGCCCGGCTCGCTCAGGTGACGGCAGTTTTGAAAGCGGCACTGCCCGAGAAAGCTGCGGAATTCGACAAATCCCGCTTCGATGTCCTGCGGCGCCAGGTGATGCAGGCCGAACTCCTGCAGGCCGGGGCAATCGATGAGGGTGGTGCCGGCGTCCAGCCGGTACAGCCTGGCCTGGGTCGTGGTGTGGCGGCCGGAGGCGAGAAAAGCGGAGATTTCCCTGGTGGCGACATGCGCGTCGGGAAGCAGCGCGTTGATGATGGTCGACTTGCCCATGCCGGACTGGCCTACCAGCACTGTAGCCTGGTGCGCGAGCAGCGGGCGCAGCGGGTCCGCGCCCGCCAGCGCCGACAGCTCGACCACGCGATAGCCGGCTTGGGTGTAGGGTGCGAGCCGCGCCAATGCCGCTGCGGCGGCTTGCTTCAGGTCGCACTTGTTGAGCAGGATAAGCGCGCGCATGTCCTGATATTCGGCTGCCACCAGGCAGCGGTTGATCAATTCCTCGCTGAAGCTGGGCTCGGCGGCGACCACGACGGCAAGTTGGGACACGTTTGCCGCGATCAGTTTTTGGCGGTGCGCGGCGGAGCGCGAGAACAGAGTGGAGCGCCGATCTACCGCCTCGATCACGCCCTGTTCGCCCGCGGTGCGCGCGAACATCACGCGGTCGCCGCATGCCACCGCGCTTTGCTTCCCGCGCGGGAAACAGGCGTAGCGGTCGCCCTCGCCGGTTTCGACCAGGTAGTGGCGGCCGTGGGCGGCGATCACCTGGCCGGCTAGCGTCAAATCCGGCAAAGGGCTTCGATCTTGGCCGCGCAAATGAAATCGTTTTCGGAAATGCCGCCGACGGAGTGGGTGCAGTACGCGACGCGGCACTTGTCGTAGCCCACCAGCATCTCCGGATGATGGTCTTCGCGCTGCGCGATTCCAGCGACGCCGTTTACAAATGCGATGGTGTCGGCGTAACTGCCGAACGTGAACGTCTTGCCGATTGCGCCATCCTGGTATTCCCAGCCTGGAAGCCGAGCCAGCATGGCATCGATCTGCGCGCGCGCCAGAGGCGGGCTGCCAGCGGGCAGGGGGCGGCAGGTTCGATGTTCGGGTTCGTTCATGTTCAGGCCGGCTGCGGCTGCGCCTGCGCGCCGGCGCCCTGCAGCCTGGCAATGCGTGCAAGCGCCGGCGGATGCGAATCGTAGAACGCCGAGTACAGTGGGTCGGGCGTGAGGGTGGCGGCGTTGTCCTGGTACAGCTTGACCAGCGCCCGGATCAGATCGGCGGGGACTGCGTGCCGGGCGGCATAGGCATCGGCCTCGTATTCGTGCTTGCGCGAATACAAGCTGGTGAGCGGGTGCAGAAGAAAGGTGAAAACCGGGACCACGAGGAAGAACAGCAGCAAGGCGAGCGCGGTCGAATGCGTGTGCACGTTGAGTCCGGCGTAGAACCAATCCTGCTTCATCGCATAACCGAGCAGCCAGAGAAATACCAGGCTCGTGGCGAACAGGGCCGCCATGCGCTTCCATACGTGATGGTGCCTGAAATGCCCCAGTTCGTGCGCCAGCACTGCCTCGATCTCGGCCGGGGCGAGGCGCCCGATCAGGGTGTCGAACAGTACGATGCGCTTGGCCGCGCCAAAGCCGGTGAAGTAGGCATTGCCGTGGCTGGAGCGGCGCGAGCTGTCCATCACGTACAGGCCCTGCGCCCTGAAGCCGCACTTGGCCAGCAGCGCCTCGATGCGGCTTTTCAGTGCGGCATCCGCGAGCGGCGTGAATTTGTTGAACAGCGGAGCGATCAGGGTCGGGTAGACGGTGAGCACCAGCAGGTTGAACGCCATCCAGGTAAGCCACACGTACAGCCACCATTGCTCGCCCATGCGCTGCATCAGCCACAGCACGCACAGGAGCAACGGCAATCCCAGCGCCGCGCCCAGCAGCGTCTGCTTGGCGAGATCGGTGAAGAACAGCCGCAGGGTCATCTTGTTGAAGCCGAAGCGCGCTTCGATGACGAAGGTGCGGTACAGCGACAGCGGCAGATCGATGAGGCCGGAAATCAACGCGACGCTGGCGATAAGGACGACGCTTTGCGCATAGCCGCCGGCATCGAAGGCGCGCAACCACAGATCGTTCAGCGCCTGCAGCGCGCCGCCCAGGGTGAGCGCCAGCAGAAACAGCGCGCCGATCAGGAGGTCGACCATGCCCAGCCGCGCCTTGTCGGTGCTGTAATCGGCTGCCTTTTGGTGCGCTGCCAGGTCGATGTGGTCCGAAAAATCCGGCGGAACGCGATCGCGACAGTGTGCAATGTGCCGGATCTGGCGCCGGGCCAGCCACAGCCGCAGGCCGACGGTGAGCGCGAGTGCTGCGAGAAAGACGGCGGTGAAAGTTTGCATCTGGCTGAAATATGACACAATAAAGCCCTTCAATCAATTAACGCGGGAAACGTCGGCATCATGCCCCAAGATCAGAACAATCTTGCCTGGTTGGACATGGAAATGACCGGGCTAAATCCCGACCGCGACAGAATTATCGAGATCGCCATCGTGGTCACGGACTCGCAATTGAACACCATCGCCGAATCGCCGGTGCTGGTGGTGCATCAGCAAGATGCCGTGCTCGAGGCGATGGACGATTGGAACAAGTCGACGCATACGCGTTCCGGCCTGATCGCCAAGGTCAAGGCGTCGACGCTGGCCGAGGCGGAAGTCGAACAGCTCTACCTGGACTTTCTTGCGCAGTACCTGCCGTCGAGAACCTCACCGATCTGCGGCAATTCCATCTGCCAGGATCGCAGGTTCCTCGCGCGCCATATGCCGCGGCTGGAGGCTTATTTCCACTACCGCAACCTCGATGTCAGTACGCTGAAGGAACTGGTGAAGCGCTGGAAGCCGGAATTGGCCAAGGGGCTCACCAAACACGGCAAGCACGAGGCGCTGGCCGATATCTACGAATCGATCGAGGAACTCAAGTACTACCGCGAGCACTTCATAAAGCTGTGACGGGCGACGGGCAAGGGCGAATGAGCGGCGGCTTGGGAGCCGCGTCCTAGCCCGCGCCCCCTCCACGCATTAGCGGATTCAAAGCGGCACCACCTTGCCCGGATTCATCAGGTTGTCGGGGTCGAACAGCCGCTTGATATCGCGCATCACGTCGACGGCCTCGCCCAGTTCCTCGCGCAACGAGGCCTGCTTGCCCAAGCCGATGCCGTGCTCTCCGGTGCAGGTGCCCTCCATCGCGAGGGCGCGCTGCACCAGCCGCTTGTTGAACGATTTGGCCAGTTCCAGTTCCTCCGGTTTGTTCGGATCGACCAGAAACATCAGGTGGAAGTTGCCGTCGCCGACATGCCCGAGCAGCGGCACCGGGCACGGGTAGCCGGCAACGTCCTTCATGGTTTCGGACACGCACTCCGCGAGCCGCGAAATCGGCACGCATACGTCGGTCGAAATCGCCCGGCAGCCGGGGCGAAGCTGCAGGCCGGCGAAGTAGGCGTTGTGGCGCGCTTCCCACAGCTTGGTGCGATCCTCGGCCTTGGTCGCCCACTGAAAATCCATGCCACCGTTCTCCTTTGCGATTTCCTGCACCGCCTCGGCCTGCTCGACCACGCTCGCCTGCGTGCCGTGGAATTCGAAGAACAGCGTCGGGGCGACGCGATAGTCGGTCTTGCTGTATTTATTGATGCAGCCGATCGCAGTCGCGTCCACGATTTCGCAGCGCGCCACCGGCACGCCCGCTTGTATGGTCTGAATAACGGTCCTGGTGCAGCCTTCGACCGAACCGAACGCGCATACCGCCGCCGACATTGCTTCCTGCACCGCATGCAGTTTCACCGTGATTTCGGTGATGACGCCGAGCGTCCCCTCCGAGCCGACAAACATCCGCGTCAGGTCGTAGCCGGCCGCGGATTTTTTCGCCCGGCGCGCGGTCTTGATGATGCGGCCGTCGGCGAGCACCACGGTGAGTGAAATTACGTTCTCGCGCATGGTGCCGTAGCGCACCGCATTGGTGCCCGATGCGCGCGTCGCGGTCATGCCGCCTATGGTTGCATCGGCGCCGGGGTCGATAGGGAAGAACAGGCCCGTGTGGCGGATGTGCTCGTTCAGCTGCTTGCGCGTAACCCCGGCCTGCACTACTGCGTCGAGGTCGGCCTCGTGCACTGCGAGTACCCGGTTCATCTGGCTCAGGTCGAGGCATACGCCGCCCTTCACCGCCAGGATATGGCCCTCGAGCGAGGTGCCGACGCCATAGGGGATCATCGGCACGCGGTGGCGGCGGCAGATATTGACGATATCGCGCACTTCCTCCGTGGTTTGCGGAAACACAACGGCGTCAGGCGCCGCGTATGGAAAGTAAGATTCGTCCTTGCCGTGCTGCTCGCAGATGCCGCGCGCGATGGTGGCGCGCTCGCCCAGCAGGGCCTTGAGTTCGTTGACTAGCGTGGCGTTGAGTTCGCGCGGCTGGTTCATGGTGGAGTCTCTCAGTGATGCGATCGGTAATTATAGAAGCAGTGGCAGGGGTGAGCATAGCAAATCATTCTGGCGGCAGATCCGTGCGCGGGGTCGACACCGCCGGCCACGCATTTGCGCAGTTTGCGTGGGTTCGATCTGCCAATCCGCCCGCTATCGTTGCCAGTTTACCGGGATCGCGGTAGATTCTTCGTGCGATACTGCGGCTGGCCCGCCGCCGACCCACGATATTTTTCAATTCTATCTTGCAAAGGAAGGACATGAGCGAATTCGACGCCGCTGCGCTCGACTGGCAAACGCAGTACAAACTGCTGATCGGCAGCATCACCCCGCGGCCGATCGCGCTGGTGACCACGCTCGGCAGCCAGGGGCCGAATGCCGCCCCGTTCAGTTTTTTCAACGGCATCGGCTCCAATCCGGCCATGCTCATGTTCTCGGTCGGCGACAAGGACGGCGGCGCCAAGGACACCGTGGCGAACATCCGCGAGATTCCCGAGTTCGTCGTGCACATCGTCAGCGACGCGATCAAGGAAAAGATGAACATATGCGCGATCGACTATCCGCGCGGCGTGAACGAGATCACGGAGGCGGGGTTCACCGCGCTGGCGTCGACCAAGGTGCGGCCGCCGCGCATCGCGGAGGCGCCCGTTGCGTTCGAGTGCCGCCTGCTGCAGCGGCTGGAACTCGGCCGCGCGCCCTATCACCTGGTGATCGGCGAGGTCGTGTACTTCCATTTCCACGACGGTATCGTCGATGAGCGGTTTCACGTCGATGTCGGCAAAATCAACCCGATCGGCCGCCTCGCGGGCCGGGGCGGCTATACCCGCATCACCGACCGCTTCGAGATGCCCCGCCTCAAGTATGGCGGCGGCGTGATCGAGGATTGAACCGTGGAGCGGCTGCCGCTGCGCGGGGATTTGGAGCGCTTGCCCGAGGGCGCGCGCAGCGGCGCTTCCTCGGTCGGCGCCGCCGACTACAATAATTCAATGGCCGCCGACACCGAAGCCGCCGCCCGCGGCGTTGCAGAGATGCGCGACTTGAAAATGACGGTATTCGCCTTGCGCGAGGAGCTGGAGCGCGCGCGCAGCGATACCGCCGATGCCGTGCGGCAGGGCCTGTCCGGCGCAAACGCCGAAATCGCGCAGTTGAGGGCCACCATAGGGGCGCTGCGCGACGAACTGCAGGAATGGCCGATCAGGCGCGACGTGGCGGTACGCCTCGCGCGGGCGGCCGATCTGGACGAGATCAAGCAGCTCAAATCCGGCATTGCAGCGCTGCGCGACGCACTCGAAGCGGCAAAGTCCGAACAGGAAGCGGCGCTGCGCCAGGCCATCAGCGCCGCGCAGGACGAAATCGCGCAGTTGCAGGCTACGGTGCGCGCACTGCGCGGGCAGGTGCAGACCGCATCGGCCAAACGCGCAAAGTAGGGACCATGGAGCAAGCCAAGCAGAACGCCGCAATCACGCGTCTATCCCGAGGGCGCAAGTCGGCCGCGAAAGATGCCAGCCCGGCGGTGCGCGGGCGGCTCAAGCTGGTCGAGCTATTGCTCGAAGTATCGCGCCGGATGGCGGCCTGCGATACGCTGGACGATGTGCTGCGGACCCTGGTCGAAATGACCACCGCGGAGCTCGGCGCCGAGCGCGGCACCCTGTTTCTCAACGATCCGGAAACGAACGAGCTGTATTCGCGCGTGGCGCAGGGCAGCATCAAACACGAGATCCGCCTGCTCAACACCAGCGGCATCGCCGGCTACGTTTTCACTTCCGGGGAGTCCGTGCTGATCCGGGATGCCTATTCCGATCCGCGCTTCAACCGCTCCATCGACGAACAGACGGGTTTCGTCACGCGCAGCATCCTGTGCACACCCATCAGGACGGTCAAGGGCGAAATCATCGGCGTGGCGCAGACCCTGAACAAGAAGAAGGGCGACTTCACCAGGCGCGATCTTGCCGTGCTCGAGGCGATGGCTACCCAGGGCACGCTGGCGTTGCAGGGTGCGGTGTTCATCGAGCGGATGAAGGCGGTGCGCAAGCAGGAGATGGAGTTCGTCGACGTGGTGTCGGAGGTGACTGCGGACATCAAGCTCGGCTCGCTGCTGCAGAAAGTCATGGGCGAGGCGACGCGCATGCTCAATGCCGAGCGCTCGACCCTGTTTCTGAACGACGACAAGACCAAGGAACTGTGGTCCGAGGTCGGGCAGGGGCTGGAATCGGTGCAGATCAGGCTGCCCAATCACCTCGGTATCGCGGGCGCGGTATTTACCACCAGCAAGGCGATCAATATCCCCTATGCCTATGCTGACCTGCGCTTCAATCCCGAGTTCGACAAGAAAACCGGCTTTTTCACGCGCTCGATCCTGTGCGTGCCGATCGTCAACAAGCTCAGCAAGATCATAGGCGTGACGCAAGTACTGAACAAACACGGTGGGCCGTTTACCCACGAGGACGAGTCGCGGCTGCGCGCCTTCACCGCGCAGATTTCGATCGCGCTGGAGAATGCCAAGCTGTTCGCCGACGTGCACAACATGAAGAACTACAACGAGGCGATGCTGGAATCGATGTCGAACGCGGTCGTCACCCTGGACGACAGCGGCAGGATCGCCACCTGCAATGCCGCGGGACTGAAAATCCTCAAGGTCGGTCCGGCGCAAATCCTGCAGCGGCCGGCGGTGGAATTCTTCGCCGGGGAAAATGCCTGGATCCTGGACCGGCTGAAGCAGGTGGACGAGACCGGCGCTGCCGACATGCTGATGGATGCCGAGCTCGCCGTGGGCGAGGAAAAGCTCTCCGCCAACGTGACCATCCTGCCGCTGTTCAGCATGGAGAAGAAGCACCTCGGCTCGCTGCTGATGATCGAGGACATCACCAGCGAAAAACGCATGAAATCGACCATGTCGCGCTACATGGACCCGGGCATCGCCGACCGGCTGGTGGCGAGCGGCGCCGAGCTGCTCGGCGGTCAGAGCGTCCCGGCAACGGTGCTGTTCTCCGACATCCGCGGCTTCACCACCATCACCGAGCAGCTCGGCGCGCAGGGCACGGTGGCCCTCCTCAACGAGTACTTCACTCTGATGGTCGACTGCATCCAGCGTGAAGAAGGCATGCTCGACAAGTTCATCGGCGACGCGATCATGGCCGCGTTCGGCATCCCGGTTGCGCACGAGGACGATGCCGACCGCGCGGTGCGGACCGCGATTGCGATGCTGCGCGAATTGAAAGCGTGGAACGCCCAGCGCGTCGCCGATGGCAAGATGCCGCTGGACATGGGCGTGGGCCTGAATACCGACATGGTGGTGTCGGGCAACATCGGCTCGAAGAAGCGCATGGACTACACCATCATCGGCGACGGGGTGAACCTCGCTTCGCGGCTGGAGTCGGCGTGCAAGCAGTACGGCAGCCATATCCTGGTGAGCGAATTCACCTACGCCAAGCTGCGCGGCACCTATCGCAGCCGCGAACTCGACCTGGTGGTGGTCAAAGGCAAGACGCAGCCGGTGGCGATACACGAAATCCTCGACTACCACACCGACGACAGCTATCCGCACCTGATCGACGCGCTGGGCTATTTCCGCGACGGGCTTGCCAAATACCGCCGAGGCAAGTGGAACGACGCGATAAAGCAGTTTTCCGAGGTGGTGGCGATCAATCCGGCGGACAAGGCGGCCAAGCTCTACGTCGAGCGCAGCCGCCATCTCGCCGGGCATCCACCCGGCGACGACTGGAACGGCGTGTGGGTGATGGAAAGCAAATAGAGCTGCGCTCGCAGCCGGAGGAAAGGCAAAGCCGATGATCGGTGGGCGGCGTCGGCACGAGGAAGGCTTACACGGCATGAAGACCGCCTTTGGCATTGAAGCTTGAGATGGATCAATTGCCATCCGTCTGTCGCTGAGGTAGATTCGCAATGTCAGTTACGAGGAGAAAGTCATGAATGCCGGGTTACTAGCGGTAACGAGAGCTTCGCTTGCCGCGCTGGCGGTACTTTCTTTGGCGGCATGCGCGCCTTCGGGCGTGAGCTACAAGAAGGACGTGCAGCCGATACTTACGAAATATTGTGCCGAATGCCATACTCCTGGGGGGCAGGGCTTCGTGGCGAGCGGGCTGGATGTCACAAGCTATGCGAACCTGATGAAGGGCACCAAGTTCGGCCCAGTGGTCAAGCCGGGCGACGCTCTGACCAGCGCGCTCAACATGCTGGTCGAGGGCCGAGCGAACGCCGCGATCCGGATGCCGCACGGCCGGGCGAAGCTGCCGGACAAGGATATCGCAACGCTCAAGGCCTGGGTGAACGAGGGCGCCAAGGACAACTGACGCGCCGAGTAAGCCGCTCGGCGCCCAGGTCTCAGCCCAAGGCGCCGGCTGCCTGCAGCGCGTCGATTTCCGACGCGTCCAGCCCAAGCAATTCGCTCAGCACCACGGCCGTGTGCTCGCCCAGCGCCGGAGAGGGCGCGCGGATCGAGCCCGGCGTCGCCGACAGGCGCACCGGCACGCCGACGACGCGCAGCCTGCCCGCGCGCGGATGGTCGATCTCGACGATGGAGCCGCGCGCTTTGACCTGCGCATGGTCGACTACCTGGGCCAGGTTGTTGATGGCGCCGACCGGAATTCCGTTTTCGGTAAGAAGTGCCTCCCACTCTTCGTAGCTGCGGGCAAGAAACACCTGCTGCAGCTTTTCGATCAGCGCTTCGCGGTTGCGGTTGCGCGCGCCATTGCTGCGAAAGCGCGGGTCGTCGGCCAACTCGGGGCAGCCGATCACCGGGCAGAAGATTTTCCACAGCTTTTCGCTGCCCACGGCGAGCGCCAGGTCGCGCGTCTTGGTCTGAAACGTCTGGTAGGGCAGCAGCGCTTTGTAGGCCGTGCCCATGGGCCCCGGGATTTCGCCGGTGGCGCAATGGTTTGCGATCATGGTGCCGAGCAGCGCGAGCTGGCCTTCCATCATCGATACGTCTATGGCCTGTCCGATGCCGGTTTTTTCCTTGGCCCGCAGCGCGAGCATGATGCCGAACGCGGCGTTCATGCCGGCGGTCATATCGGCGATGGAGACGCCGGCGCGGGCGCCGTGGCCGCCGGCCTCGCCGGTGACGCTGATCATGCCGCTCTCGGCCTGGAGAATCAGGTCGAGCGCGGGGCGGTTGCGGTAAGGGCCGTCCTGGCCGAAGCCGGAAATCGAACAATAGATGATGCCGGAGTTGCGCAGGCGCGCCGTTTCGTAGTCCAGGCCCAGGCGCGCGAGCGCGCCGGCACGGTAGTTCTCGAGCACGACGTCGCAGCACTCGACCAGGCGCAGGAAGGTCTCCTTGCCCCCCGGGTTCTTCAGATCGAGCACCATCCCCTGCTTGTTGCGATGCAGGCTCACGAAGTAATCCGTTTCCCCGCCGGCCAAGGGCGTGCCCCAGGCGCGCGCGATGTCGCCCATTCCGGGCGGTTCGATCTTGATCACCTGCGCGCCGTAATCCGCGAGCATAGTTGAACAAAACGGCCCGGCGAGCGCATGGCTCAGGTCGAGCACCTTGATGCCTTCCAACGGTAGTTGCATTGCTGTTCCGGTGATGTCGCGATCCGGGTCATTTTCTCATAAGAGATCGTCGCGAACGCCTTATGTGGGAAAGGAATTCGCCGGTCGGCCCGAGGAGCTGGACGAAAAGCGTATTCGCTCGGCCAGGATGTGGCTCGTCCCCAGCTGCGGTATGCTAGTAGAGTTTCACTGCGGCAAGCGCATGCCATGAATATCCTGCTGATAGACGACCATCCATTGCTCAGGGGAGGAATGAGGTTCCTGCTGCGCAGCTTCGATCCCGACTTGACGATGGACGAGGCAGGTGACGCCGCACAGGCGCTGGAACTCGTGGCCGCGCACCGCTATGACCTGGTGTTGCTCGACCTCAGGATGCCCGGCCTCAACGGCATGAATGCGCTCGCTGCGCTGCGCGCCGCGGTCCCCGGCACGCCGCTGGTGGTTCTTTCCGCCGAAGACGATCCGACCGTGGTGCGCGCCGCGATCGATGGCGGTGCGATGGGTTTCATCCCGAAGTCGTCGACGCCGGAAGTGCTGATCAATGCTTTGCGGCTGGTCCTGGCCCAGGGCGTATACCTGCCGCCCGTAGTGCTCGATGCGGCGTATTCGGTCCCTGCGCTGGCGCCGTGTTCGGGCGAAGCGGCGCCGGGCGACGGTTCGCTGCCCAGCCTTACGCCGCGGCAGATGGATGTGCTGCGCCGTGTCATCAGGGGCAAATCGAACAAGGTCATCGCGCGCGAACTGCAGGTGTCGGAAGGCACGGTCAAGGCTCACCTTTCCGCAGTGTTCCTGGCCCTGGGCGCGCATAACCGCACCGAGGCGGTCTACGCCGCGGCGAAGCTGGGGCTGCGGCTTGGCTGACGCATCCCCCGTGGTTGACGCACCCCTTGACGCACCCCCTTTGGGCGGTGCAATCGGGGGCAAGGAGCTCGTAGTCCCGCCCGTGGACGAGGATCCGGTGCGACGCGAGCACCTGCGGCGCCAGCAGTTCGACCTGCTCCAGCGGAACGCGATGCGCTCGCCCTTCGTGATCGCAGTCGCCGCCGCAGTTCTCGCTTACGTCGTGTCCGGCCGCGTGTCGCCGTACCTGGTGGGCCTGTGGCTGTCGTTTCAGATTCTGCTTCCGTTCGCGCGCCGCGCCTACGCGCAGCACCAGCTGCGTCGCCCGCCGGACGATGTGCAGCGCGCGCTGAGCCACATGGTTGGGTATGCGTTTGTGGCGGGACTGGTTACCGGTTCGGCGGCTCCCTTGTTCTTTCCCGCGCTGGACCCCGAAGGCAGGGCGCTGCTCACGATGATCCTATTGTGCTGGACCGTGGGCGGTGTGTCCACTTTGGCCGCCTACGCGCGCGCCTTCTACGCCTATTTGTTGCCCGCTCTGTTTCCGCTGGCGGTGGTGTGGTTGATGGTAGGGGATCCGCAGAGCATCGCGACGGCGGTGCTGATTGTGCTATTCGCCATGATTCAAGTGTTTTTCGTGCGCGACAATGAGCGCATGGTGCGCGAATCCTTCGCGATCCGTTATGAAAACGAGCGCCTGCTCGAGTCCCTGGAGCGCGAGCGGCAGGAGGTGTTGTTCGCGCGCGACCGCGCGGAGGAGGCGAATCGCGCCAAGTCGCAGTTTCTCGCTGCGGCCAGCCACGACCTGCGCCAGCCGCTGCATGCGCTCTCGCTGCTCAGCGCCACCCTGACATTGCGTGCCGTGGACGGTACCACGGCCGAGATCGCAGGCCACATCGACAATGCGCTCGCTTCGCTGATGACGCTGGTGGATTCGTTGCTCGACATCTCCAAGCTCGACGCCGGCGCCGTGCGGCCGGAACTGCGGCGCGTCAACGTGAAAACGCTGATCGAGCGTATCGAGGCCGATTACCGGCCGCTGGCATACGATAAAGGCCTGGCATTTCGTGTTGCGGCGGCAGATGCCCTGGTGGATACGGACCCGCTGCTGCTCGAGCGCGTGGTGCGCAATCTGGTGGACAACGCCTTCAAATACACCGCAGCGGGCAGTGTCAGCCTGGCTACCGAACTGGGGGAGCGCACGGTGCGCATCGTAGTGCGCGACACCGGAGTCGGCATAGCAAAATCGGAGCGTGAGCACGTATTCGACGAGTTCTACCAAATCGGCAATCCGGAGCGTGACCGCGGCAAGGGCTTGGGGCTCGGGCTGGCCATCGTGCGACGGCTGGCGCGTCTGCTCGGGCTGGACGTGCAAATGGAAAGCCGGGCCGGACGCGGTTCGACGTTCTCCGTGACCCTGGCGCGTGTAACCGGGGAAAGCACGCTGCCGCATGCGCCGGTGGCAGGTGACGCGGGTGCGCTCGCCGGAATCACGGTGCTGGTGATCGACGACGAACCCAGCGTGCGCGTGGGCATGCGCACGCTGCTCGAGTCCTGGGGCTGCCGGGTTGCGGCCTGCGGCGGGCTGCTTGAAGCACAGCGACTTCTCGGCGTCCATGGCCCGGACATCGACGTGATCGTCGCCGACTTCCGGCTGCCGCAGCATGAGAACGGCATCGAAACCGTGCGCCGGTTGCGCGAGCGCCTGGGCGATGTACCGGCGCTGATAGTCACCGGCGATACTGCGCCGGAACGGCTGCGCGAAGCGCAGGCGAGCGGCCTGCCGATCCTGCACAAACCGGTGCCCGCCGACAAGCTGCGCGAAACGATGCTCGCGGCGCTGCGGCGGTAGGCGAGCATCGCGCGGCGTGAGCTTGCGCTGCCCGGACGCAGAACTTCCGCGAAAGGGGAGGCCGACATAGAAATTGTGTTGCACGAAAAGAAGAAGGCCGTCTGAGACAGACGGCCTTCGGGTCTTGCTAGCTACTGTTACGCTGCGCCATCCGCGAATCCGGCCGGTGAAGGCCGGGTTCGAAGATGCTCAGTTCGGCACGGTCACTGGATGGTGACTTTGTAGAACGCGTAGAAATGCGCGAAATCGCGTCCGGCCGCGTCCTGTGCCCACAGATGGACGCCGGTGAAGTGGTCGGTGGTTACATAATTACCCGCGCTGTCGCAATGCGTATCGCCGGATCCGCCGCTGCTGCAAGGAATAGTGCCGCTGCGATCGGTGGACTTGACCCCGGTCTTGTCGTTGAAAGAGGCCCTGGTCGTTGAATTAACCGCGTAGTTTCCGTACACCTGGATGCTGGTCGGCGCCAAAGCGCCAGTGGGCACTTCCCAGTTAGCATCCATTGTGCCATCGACCGGGAGCCACCAGGCGGTGCCGGCAGTATTGCTAATAATGTTCTTCGTCGCATCGGCGATACCGGCCGCTGCGGCGTTGGCCAAAGGCTGCGCCGCCAGTTCTTCGATGGTCATCGCGCGCGCGCGGGTGGTGTAGTACTGCGTCGCATCGATCGTGGTTTCGTCGGTGTAATAATCGAATTTCCACTTGGCTTGCCCAGGAATCGCAACAATTTCCGCGGACGTATACCGGTCCGCGGAGAAGAAGTTGGTGGTATCGGCGTTAGCCGGATCAAGCGTATTGCTGGTGTCCAGATACTGCCTTGCCAGGCGTACGAAGTTCGTGCCGGTCATGGTCTCCGCGCTGGTCGTGGGATCGACCATTACCAGAGGGAAGTAGGCCGAACCCGCGCTTGGCCTCAACAGCAAGGTCTCGCCCTTGGGCGAAGTCACGACGACCTTGACGATGCCTGCGACGTCGGCGGTTCTGTTGACGTTCAGGTTATAGCCCGTGCTGTAGTAATCCGCGGCCGGCTGGACGAGAAAATTGCGCAACTGCTGATAGGCATTCACCGCGCCGTTGTACTTGTACTGGTTGCCGATCACCTGCAGCTTGTTCTTGGTGGTGTCGAGGCGCACCGCCCAAGTATTGTAGCTAAAGTTGCCCGAAACCGGATCGGATTGGCGATAACTGATCACCAGGTCGCCGTTGCCGCGCGTAAACTCGTAGGCGCCGCGATCGAACACCGCACCGCTGCCGGTGCCGAACAGGCCGGCAAAGGCGCCCGTCGAGCTGACCCTCGCGCCGTTGCCCAGGTAGGTCGTCGGGTCATTGTTCCAGAACACGTCCAGGCATTCCGGCGCAATGATGTTGGCCGCGCCGGTTCCGTTTACGCGCGTGGTTTGCGGCAGCGCTACGCAAGCGGTCATGCGCGCGAGCAGGTCGGCGATCAGCACGGCGTTGCCCTTGGGGGGCGTTACCAGCGTGGCTGAATCAATCGTTGGAAGCGCTGCGGGCGTTGTGGCGTTGCTACCGCCGGTGAATGTGATCGCGGTAGGCTGCGCGGACTCGTCGGCTTGCACCTGCTTCACCGCGACTTCGATATTGACGGTGTTGGCGCCGCTGGGGGTGATGGTGATCGCCAGCGAATCGAGAACCTTGTCGGCGCCGGTGCCGGCTGTGACGGCGGCCTGGATATTGCCGTTCAGCGGGTCTGTCGCGTCGCCTACCGCGTCCATGAGCGGCTTGATCGCGGCGACGACTTCCGCCACCTTGGCAGTGACCTTCGCCAGGTCGACCAGGGTCGGGTCGGCCTGGATTTCGGCAGCGAGTTTCGCCGGGTCGCCCGAGGAGGACAGGCGCGAGGCGATCAGGTTGGTCACCGGGGTGATGTTGGTCGTCGTGTCTTTCGCCTCGGGCACTACGCTGACCAGACTGACGTCATTTTTGACGGCCGTGACCACGAACGGCGGCTTGGCGCTGAGCGGCAGGGTGATGGTGTAGCTGCCATCGGTGCCGGTGAGGACCGGAGGGTCGCCGGCGGCGGGATAGGTGGTGCCGTCGCTGCCGGTGATGGTGATGGTCGCGCTATCCAACGCAGCGCCGGTGGCGGCGGTGCCGGCTACGGTAAAGGTCGTCGGCGCCGGCGCCGCAGGGGCTGTCGCGGTGTTGTTACTGCTGCTGCCGCATGCAGCCAGTGCTCCGACCAGAACGATGCCGGCCGTTATCTTAGATATCAACGAATAGCTCAATTGCTTCTCCTTCTGGATTGTTTTGCCGATCTGACCAATTGCACGCTGCGACCAACGGCCAGCCATGCTCTTTCCAGGGCGGCCGAATGCGTCCGGATCCTTGGTGTTGCAAGGCCTTTGGAGGCTGACGGACTATGTAGGCAGGGCGCCATTGCGGCAATACCCATAATTGGGCACACGGCCTGCGCAACCGGCGATAATCTGTATTTGGTTGCAGCTGATGTGATACTTTGGCCATTCCGATTTCGGGCTTTGCCGCACAGGGCGTAATACTCATGGAACAATCGCCGGCTTTGCCGCTGTCCGTCGCGATCGTCGAGGACCAGGACGATACCCGCGCCTGGCTGGCTGCGTCCGTGACGGCGAATCCGGAACTGCGTCTTGCCGGCGAGTACGCCTCGGGGAGCGACGCGCTCGCCGGGCTGTCGAAGGTGGCGCCCGACGTGCTGCTGGTCGACTTGGGCCTGCAGGATATCTCCGGGCTGGAGGTCATTCGTTTTGTCGCGGCGCGCTTCCCGGACTGCAACATCCTGGTCGTCAGCATCTTCGGTGATGAAGAACACGTGCTGCCCGCGCTGGAGGCGGGCGCGCGCGGCTTCCTGCTCAAGGGCACGCTCACGCGCGATATCACGCTCGACATCCGCGAGTTGAGCAACGGCGGCTCGCCTTTGTCGCCGATCATCGCGCGCCAGGTGTTGAAGCGCCTGCGACCGGCATCGGACACGTCCGTCAGCGCCGCGAACGAGGGTGATGACCCCAAAGACACGCTGACCTCGCGTGAAGTCGAGATTCTGCGCACGATCGCGCGCGGCTTTTCCTATGCCGAAACCGCCGAGCTGCTGACGATCTCGGTGCAGACGGTGCATACGCACCTCAAGCGCATTTACCGCAAGCTCGCTGTCCATTCGAAGACCGAAGCGGTGTTCGAGGCCGACCAGCGCAACCTGCTCTAGATACTGTCGACATTCAGCGCATGAGACGCACCGTCTCCAAATGAAGCTTCGCTTCGCGGCCGCCTTTGTCCTGCTGTCCGCGATTGCCGCCGCATGCCGCGCCGCGCCCGCGCCGCGGCCCATGCCGATCGAGCGTGCCGAGTTTCTGCTGAGCGATGCCCGGCACCCGCCCGGGGACAGTGCGCCATGGCAGCCGATCGCGCTGCCCGACAATTGGCATGTCAACCATCCGGGTTTCAGCGGAACGCTGTGGTACCGGCTTCACTTCCATGTGGCGCCGGGGACCGCACGCACGCACACGCTGTATTTGCCGCGCAACAGCGCCGCCGAGCTCGACTTCTACGTCAACGGCAATCTGGTCGGGATCAGCCGGGGCTACGGGGACCCGCGCCTGACCGAGTTGCAGCGGCCGATCCTGCTTACGGTGGCGATGGCCTTGCTGCATCCCGGGGACAATATATTGCAGATCCGCGCGGTCGGCAGCTCCGAGCACCGCAACGGCCTGTCGCGAGTGACCATCGGACCGGGCTTGCTGGTGCGCTCGGACTTTTACGAGCGGCGCTTCGACCTGCAGGTCACCAGCATCGCGATGTTCGGCGCGGCTCTCCTGGTGGCCGGCCTGCTCGCCTTCTCCGTGTGGTGGGTCGAGCGCCGCGAGCGAGTGCTATTGTGGTTCGGCGTGACCGCGCTCGCCTGGGCGGTATCGGCCTATCTGCTCGTGTGGCCGCTAAGCGTCGAGCATCCCCAGATACGGCAACTGCTGTTCTTCGCGATGCAGCATCTCTATGTAGTACCGCTGATCGTGCTGTGCCTGCGCGTGGGCGGCGCGCGCCACCGCGTCCTGGAGACGGTGTTGTGGTGCGCTTTTGCCGCGGCCTGCGGCGCGGCGGCGCTGGTGAGCTACGCCCGCTACCCTGTGCTCGCCGAGGTGGTGTCGGTGGCGAAGCTCGGCCTGACGATCGCGGCGCTCGCCTGGCTGGTTCGCGTCGGTTTGCGCGAGCACCGCTGGCCGCTCTATTCCCTGGGGCTCGCGCTGATAATGGTCATCGTGCTCTCCGGCTACGACTGGGCGCGCTGGATGGGATTTGCCGATTTCGACAATCTGCTGCTCGCGCCTTTCGCCATGCCCTTCCTGATCCTCGCGCTGGGCGCGACCGGGCTGGAGCAGCACTTGTCGATGACGCATGCGCTGGAGAACTCGAAGCGGGAACTGGAACAGCGGGTGGCCGATAAGGTGCGCGAAGTCGAGCAGACTTACCGGCAGATGCAGCAGGTGCTGCATGAGCAGGTGGTGCTGCGCGAGCGCCAGCGCATCATGGCCGACATGCACGACGGGCTGGGTTCCGGTCTGATCGGCCTGCTCAGCCAGGTGCACAGCCGCGGCGCGGATCTGGGCCAGATCGAGCAGCGCCTCACCGACATGCTGACCGATCTCAGGGCCATCGTCGATTCGCTGCAGCCGGTGGAGGGCGACCTGGGGGTGGTGCTGGGCAATATCCGCTACCGCATGTCGCAGGCGATCGAGGCCTCGGGCGTGAAGTTCGTGTGGCGGGTGGAGCCCCTGCCGCCGCTTGTGGACCTCGCGCCGGACAGGGTGCTGTCGATCCAGCGCATCGTGCTGGAAGCGCTGACCAATGCGCTGCGCCATGCCGCGGCTTCCTGCGTGACGGTTTCGGCAAGTGTGGCGCGCGAGCGCGACGCGATCGTCATCGTCATCGTCATCGCCGACGACGGCGTCGGTTTCGATTCCACCGCGGCGTCGCGTGGACATGGCTTGCGCAATATGCTCAGCCGCGCGCAAAGGATCGGCGTCGGCATCGATATCGATTCAGCGCCTGGGCGCGGCACCCGCGTTACGCTGGAATTCCCGGTAACGCGGGCCGTACCGCTCGCATTGGCGGCCGGCGGCGGCTAAGGCGCCGCGCCCGCCGGGCGCGAGCACCTGTGGACTGGGCGCTGATACGAATCAGGAGCCGGGGTGATAGAATAAAAACCGCTGCACCGAGCTCGGATTCGCGTGCAGGAACGCGCGATGCCCAAGGCGGCGGGCGCGGAGGCGTTCACCTTAGAACCCATTGCCAGGTGAATTTATCAACGGTCCGATCCGGCGAGCATGAGGGGAGACGCCTCGGAGAAAATCGCCCTTCGGGATGTCCCCCCATTGTGAAAGCAGACTCGTGGATAATCCGGGCCTACACCCAATGCATCTGCACCTGGACCCGGTCGGCGGCATCGCCGGCGACATGTTCATCGCCGCGCTGCTCGACGCGTTCCCTGCGCTAGGCGCGGGATTGGATGCGGTGTTGGCCAAGATCGGGCTTCCGCCCGACGCGCGCTGTGAACTGCTTGCGCACCACGACGGCACTTTGTGCGGCCGGCGCTTCGAGCTCAGCCTGCCCGTCGAATCGGCAGCTTCGACCGCGGGTCAGCGGCACGCCCACGTCGGCCTGGCCGCGATCCGCGCGGCCATCGCAGCCATGGGCCTGGATGCCGCAGTCGCCGTGCGCGCCGATTCCATTTTTTCGGTGCTGGCGCAAGCCGAAGCCGAGGTGCACGGCGTCGGTGTGAACGAGGTCGAGTTCCACGAGGTCGGGGCGCTCGATTCCATCGCCGATATCGTCGGCGCCGCCTGGATCATCGAAGCATTGGGGCCCGCGACCTGGTCCGTGGGCGCGCTGCCGCTGGGCTCCGGGCGCGTGCAGAGCGCGCATGGCGCGCTGCCGCTGCCGGCGCCTGCCGTGCTCAAGCTGCTGCAGGGCTTCGACTTCATCGACGACGGATTGCCCGGCGAGCGCGTCACGCCGACCGGCGCGGCGATACTGCGCCATCTCGGCTGCGCCGCGACAATCGGCCCGCATCCCGGACGGCTTGCCGCCACGGGCCTGGGCTTCGGCTCGTGCAAGCTGCCTGGGCTGGCCAACGTATTGCGCGTGCTCGCTTTCGACCGGAGGGATGCGCCGGCCGCGGACGAAGTCGCGTTGCTCGCGTTCGAAGTCGACGACCAGAGCGCAGAAGACCTGGCGCTCGGGCTGGAGCGGCTGCGCGCCTGCGACGGCGTGCTCGACGTGCTGCAAATCCCGGTGTTCGGCAAGAAGGGCCGTATGGCGGCGCAAGTGCAGGTGCTGGCGCAGCCGCAGCATCAGGCGGCGATCGTCGCCGCCTGCTTCGCCGAGACCACGACGCTGGGCGTGCGCCATCAATTGCTCGCGCGCAGCGTGCTCGAGCGCGAGGAGACTCCGGTCACCGCCGCTGCCGGCGTAATGGTGCGGGTCAAGCTCGCGCGGCGTCCGGATGGCGAAACGAGCGCCAAGGCGGAAAGCGACGATCTGCGCGCCGGCGGCGGGCGAACGGGCCGCGAGCGCCTGCGCCGCGAAAGCGAAGCGGCGGCATTGGAAAAGGAAGCCAAGCGTGGAACATGATCCGGCCTTGAGCAGCTTGGGCAAACTCGAGACGCTGCTTGCTTCGATCGGCGAAGGGCAGGAGATCGCCGTCGCAGTTTCCGGCGGCGTCGACAGCCTCACGCTGGCGGCCGCAGCGCATGCGCTGCTGGGGGGCAGGGTGGGCATGTATCACGCGCGCTCGCCGGCGGTACCGTTCGATGCGACGGCACGCGTGGAGGCAATGGCGGCCGCGCGCGGCTGGCGCCTGGAGTTGTTCGATGCGGGCGAGTTCGGGCGCGCTGAATATCTCGCCAACCCGGTCGATCGCTGTTTTCACTGCAAGAGCAGCCTCTACGGCGCGATGCGCGCGCGCTCGACCGCGCAACTGGTCTCGGGCACCAACCTCGACGACCTCGGCGAGTACCGCCCCGGGCTGCGCGCGGCGGGCGAACACGGCGTGCGCCACCCCTATGTCGAAATCGGCGCGGACAAGCAGACGGTGCGCGCGATGGCGCGGGTGCTCGGACTGGGCAGCGTCGCGGAATTGCCCGCCGCGCCCTGTCTTGCGAGCCGCATCGAAACCGGCATAGGGATCGATGCCGCCACGCTCGCGCTGGTACACGCGAGCGAGCGCCTGGTCGGCGCTGCGGTCGAGGCGCGCACGGTGCGTTGCCGCGTGCGCGCGGCAGGCGTGGTGCTGGAGTTGGACGCTGCCAGTCTGGATGCGATCGGGCCGCAGCGGCGCGCCGAGCTCGCGGGGGAAGTCGGCAGTTTGTTCGCGCGCGCCGGACTTGCGCGAACGGTTAGTTTCGCGCCGTATCGCAACGGCAGCGCATTCCTGGTAGGTGCCCATGAACGTGCCTGAGGTGCGTCCCGATCTGAGCCGCGGCGAGCGCGTCGGCCTGGACGAGGCGATATTCTGCGCCGGCAAGAGCGTGGCTCAGGTCGAGGGGATCCTGAGCGAGGCGCGCGAGCGCGGCGTGCGGCTGCTGCTCACGCGCCTCGCGGCCGATCAGATGAATGATTTTTCCGCGGACCTGCGCGCGGCGCTCGACTACGATCCGCTCTCGCGCACCGCTTTCTTTGGCGCGGCCCACGCCGGGGCGGGCGCGCCCGGTACGCGGGTTGCCGTGCTTTCGGCCGGCACTTCGGATCTGCCCGCAGCGCGCGAGGCGCTGCGCACGCTCGCCTGGTACGGGGAGCCGGCGGCCGAATTTCACGACGTCGGGGTCGCGGGCCTGTGGCGCCTCACCGAGCGGCTGGAAGAAGTGCGCCGCTATCCGGTGCTGATCGTGGCGGCCGGCATGGACGCTGCATTGCTGAGCGTGGTCGGCGGGCTGGTGCGCGGCTGCGTGATCGGCTTGCCGACCTCGGTGGGTTACGGCGTCGCCAGCGGCGGGCGCACTGCGCTGGACGCGATGCTGGCGAGCTGCGCGCCGGGACTGGCGGTGGTCAACATCGACAACGGCTACGGCGCCGCCTGCATCGCGCTGCGCATGCTGCGCGCATTTGCGCCGGCGGCCTGAGTTGTCGAGACCAGCAGGAACGACAAAACGGGCATCAATGGAGGGATAGAAATGCACGTCGACCTCAGATACGGCAAAGGAAACCTTCGCCTCGAACTCGATCCGGGATGGGACGTCACCGAGATCAGAAAGCCGGAGATGCCGCTGCTCGCCGATCCGGTGGCTGCGGTACAGGCGGCGCTTGCCGCACCGGTCGGCGCGCGGCCGCTGGCCGAAGAGGCGCGCGGCGCGATGAGCGCCTGCATCCTGGTGTGCGACATCACCCGCCCCGTGCCCAACGGCCTGTTCCTGCCGCTGCTGGTGCGCCAGCTCATGGACGCGGGCATAGCGGCCGACGGCATCACCATACTGGTCGCGACCGGCCTGCACCGGCCGAACGAGGGCGCGGAGCTGGCCGAATTGGTCGGCGATCCCTGGGTGATGCAGACCGTGCGCGTGCTGAACCACTTCGCGCGCAACGACGCCGATCACGTCGATCTGGGCGCGACCTCGCGCGGCACGCCGGTGAAGCTCGACCGGCGCTTCGTCGAGGCCGACGTGCGCATCGCCACGGGTCTGGTGGAGCCGCACTTCATGGCGGGCTATTCCGGCGGGCGCAAGGTGATCGCCCCCGGCGTCGCGCACAAGGACACCATCACCACGTTTCACAGCGCGCGCTTCATGGGCCATCCGCGCGCGGCCAATTGCGTGCTCGAAGGCAACCCGCTGCACGAGGAGCAACTCGAAATCATGGCCAAGCTGGGCCACGCGCTGGCGCTGAATACGGTCATCGACGAGCAGCGCCGGCTGTCGTTCGTGAACTTCGGCGAAGTGGTGCAAAGCCATCTGCTCGCGGTGGATTTCATCCGCCGCTACGCCGTGGTGCCGGTGGCGCGCAGGTTTTCCACCGTCGTCACCAGCGCCGCCGGTTACCCGCTGGACAAGACCTATTACCAGACGGTGAAGGGCATGGTGGCGCCGATCGACATTCTCGCCCCCGGCGGCGACCTGCTGATCGTTTCGGAATGCGCCGAAGGCATGGGCTCGCCGGAGTACGTCGAGGCACAGCGGCGCCTGCTCGGACTCGGGCCCGACGGCTTCCTCGCCGACATCAGCGCCAAACGCCACGCAGACATCGACGAGTGGCAGACGCAGATGCAGCTGAAGCCGATGCATGCCGGCACGGTGCACCTGTACAGCGAAGCGCTGCCTGCCGACGCATGGGGGCTCACCTGCGTGCAGAGAATGGCTTCCGTCGCCGAGGCCATACGCGCGAGCGTGCGCCGCAGCGGCGACGCGCACATCGCGGTGATTCCGGAAGGACCCTACGTGGTTCCGGCCTTCCAGGCGGCGCGGGAAGACGCAGGCTGGCCGTCGTAGTGCCGGTGTCGACGCGCTTTGTCGATGTGCCCTTATTACGCCAGCCGGCCTAATGCCGGGGTCCCTGGCTCACCCTCACCAAGTCTCCGGGCCGCAGCCATTTCACGAATGCGGCCTGCACTTTGCGCGCGTCCAGGCCGAGATATCGCCGGGCCGCGATCGTCGGTTCGTTCAGCGGCAGCCCGAGAGCCGACCGGGCGATAATGCCCTGCGCGATGTCGTCCACGCTCGCCTCGTCCAGGGCAGTCCGGCGCAGCAGGAGCGCCTTGGCGCGATGGAGTTCATCGGCCGAGACCGGCGTCTTCTGCATGCGCCGGATTTCGTCCGCCACCATGTCTGCCACCTTCGCGTTGTTCTTCGGATCGCAGGCGTATTCGACGAAGAAAA
>Ga0307377_10000596_pt1 | contig 47429 bp, 58 predicted proteins | sample TR3MG_FD_202535 | JGI IMG/M metagenome (GOLD analysis project Ga0307377, IMG submission 202535) | Soil microbial communities from Risofladan, Vaasa, Finland - TR-3 | ecosystem: Environmental > Terrestrial > Soil > Coastal area > Acid sulfate soil | place: Finland: Risofladan, Vaasa | collected...
CGACTATCTAAATTATCTTCGTCTCACCACACAAGAATATCTTAATAAATTTAAACAAACCTCTGACGAAAAACCAAATAAGCAGAGGAAAAGAATCATGTCAATAATTAAAGACATTTTTAAAACAAAAGAGCAGAAAACTCTTGCTTACTACAATCTCACTAATGGAGATGGTGGATTAACAGAAGATGGTCAGAAAGAATTCATTGATTACATTTGGGAGACAGACAAAGATAAAAGAAAAGAATTTGTTGCAAAAATAGTAGAGCAATACGATGAAGATAATAAAAGGAAATAGTAAAGGTCGAAGTAATCATTAATCATTAATTCAGAAAAGAATATGAAAATAAAAGAAATTCCAATAGATAAAATAAAGATCTATCAGAACATTCGATCAAAACAAAAGGATGTTGCTAATTTAATGAAAAGCATAGAACATGAAGGACTCTTGCACCCAATCGGTGTTTATGAGAAAGATGATTTTTATACTTTAGCTTATGGATGGAGGAGACTTCAAGCTGCGATAAAGTTAAATTGGAAAGTTATTCCTGCTGTTATTCTTCCAGACAAGTTTACTGAAGAGGATTTCTTAACCAAGAATACTATTGAGAATATACATCGAGAAGAAATAAATCCAATAGAGTTAGGTCGTGTATGTAGGTTGTTTACAAAAAAAGGTTTTACTAGAAGTGAAATTGCCACAAAACTTCACATTGTAGAAGCTAGGGTTAAAACAACTATGTATATGTATGACAGATTACCAGAAGAATATAGAGATCTGATTGGTTTTATTCCAAGAGGTCAGCACAATAAAGGAAAAATTCCTATGCACGTTGCAACAGTCATTATAAAGTTAAGGTTGTCTAAACCACAGATGAAAAAATTGCTTGAATATGCCAAAGTTCATGAAATGACAACAAACCAAGTGTTTCTAATTGAAAAGTTAATGAGAACAGGATTGTCTTTCGAGAAAGTTATAGCTAACATTGATCGATATGCTATAAAAAACATATATCTGTCTGTTATTAAGAAAGAAGTGGAAAGATTGAATCTAGCTACTGACTTCACAGAATATATCAAGGAAATTATTAGAGGAGACAAACCCCCAAATAAGAATTTACTTATATGATGATATGCCAAAAAAAGGACACAGACAAAATGTAAAAAAGGTCGAAGAACAAAAGTTAAATAAGAAAAAAATATGAAAAAACTTCAAATTCTTAATGGTCAGATCCAGACTGATGTGAATGATATAATCAGTGGATTGAGATTAAATATGACCAGTGCAGAAGAATTATTGAAAGAATTGATTGTGTTAAATGAAAAGATTAAAAAATGGAGTAAGGAAGCAAATGCAATAATGGACGAAGCAACAGCAACAGAAGTATTGGAAGAGGACTCTGAAACAGAACGATTAGAAAAAATAGAAAGAAAAGAAGAAGCTGAAATTCAAAGATTAGAAAAAATAGAAAGAGAACAATGAAAAAATTAAATAGAATAATTGATATACTTTTGCTTGTGCTACTTTTACCACTTGGAGTGTTTGTATGTGTCAGTGATTGGATATCTGAAAGGATACTGATAGGTTAATTGGCCATTGATTCTGTCTCGCTCTTATGGGATCCCTTGCTTGTCGCAATGGCGTAAGCAACCCTTTGTGGGTAGGAGGGGGACAGAAATGAGTGGCTTATGAAGAAGAAAATATATAAAAAAATCAAGTGTCCACTGTGCAATGGTAAAGGAATTTATCTGAAATTAGAAAATGGGAATGCAATAACAATCCCTAAATTAAGAAAGAAAGGATTGACCTATCGACAAATAATGAAAGCAACAGGTATAAAGTCATTGGACTCAATTCATTACTATTTAAAGAGAGATAGAAAACAGGGGAAATGGCATAACACACGAAAAAACATTTATGATTGACAAAAACAATACATTAATTTCAATTCAAGAATTTATAAATGCATCACTTAAAGAAGTGCAAGATAATAGACCTGTAAAAAAAATCACTTCTTGGTATGCATCACAGATTGGATCTTGTATGAGAGGAATGTATTTGCAGAGATTAGGAAAAGAACCTGATGAACCATTGGATGACAGAACTCTTAGAGTTTTTGATATGGGTAACAAGATTGAAAGTTGGGTTGTAGATTTGATAAAAGCTCAGGAAGTAGAAATTGAAACTCAAGTAAGAGTTGAAGATGCTGAATTAAATATAACAGGATATGCAGATGCTGTTATCGAAGTTAAAGGAAAGAAAGAAGTTCTTGAAATAAAATCTAAGCATTCAAGAGCTTTCTGGTGGATGGACAAAAAGAAAGAAGGAGCTATGAGACAGCATCAGTATCAATTGTGGATATATTTGTATCTATTAAAAATAGATCGAGGAAGTATCATTTATGTCTCAAAGGATGATTTGTCAATTCTTCAATATCTTGTTTTTAGAAATGACAAACAATTAGAAAAAGAAGTGATGGAGATAATAAATTCATTAAACAGAGCTTGGAAAAAACAGGATCCATCATTACTACCTCTTCCTGAAAAAGGAAGTTGGCAAGCTAAATATTGCCGATATCATAAACAATGTCTCAAATATGAACCAAGATTGTAAAATTTATAATGGAAATTGGTATAAAGATCCAGAAGTGTATAATAAGTTTTCAAAAGCTGAAGACAAAAATGAAGTTTGTTTTAAAATTGTTTCTGATATTTTAAGAGACGAAAAAATACACAATCCTATTGATTTGTGTTCTGGAACAGGAAGAGTTATAGATTATTTATTAACAGAATCTTATACCGGAATGATTTATGGTATTGAAAAAAGTAATGAAATGTGTGAATTTTTGGAAAAGAAATATGATTGGCAAGTTGTAATAATTAAAACCCCTACTGAAGAATTATTAAATCACCCTTTAAGAAATAATATAAAATCTAGTTTGGTTATCAGTAGATTTGGATTTCCGAGTAAAATTTGGGATAAGAAATTAGCATGGGAAGAATTAATTGCAGTAGAATCTCTTTTAGCCAAGGATGGTTTATTTATTACATTGGGTTGGGATGAAGATTTTAATGATGAATTAAATGAAATGTGGTATAGATTTGTTCCAGATGGATTGCAAGCTAAAAACTTTGATGAATGGAAAAAAGAAAGAAAAAGTTCTATCACAAGTACAAGAAATGCTCATCTTACAATATATAAAAAGAACATAAATACTTCTCTCCAATTTAATTCTTTGCAAGAATCAGCTTACATTATGGGAACACTCTTTGGAGAAAGAGCTTTACAGTATATTGTTAAAGACAATAAAACAAATTGGGAAATGAAAATGTCAATTACAGTTGATACAAAAGAATCAATTAAAAAAATATTAAAAAAATATGAAAGAACTTGAAGTATTAGTAAAAATTGAAGAACCAGAAAAAACAGTATTTGAAAAAGTAGAAGTTTTGGGTATAGAAAAAATAAGAGACACTTATTTTAATTTTCCAAAAATCACTTTAAGGATAAGAAATTCAAACCGAGGATTAACTCTTACTTACAAAAAGGATATTTTTAGAAAGAAAAAATGGATATATTCTAAAGAGTATGAGACCTCTGTCAATATATATATATATTCTATTTTAACACTCCTAAAATATAAACCGACTGTTATAGTAGAACAAACTAAATATCACTGCCAAAATGGCATTGAAATTCAGAAAGTAAAAAGATTAGGTTTGTTTTTGGAAGTAGAAGGAAAAAATAGAAAGAAAATTTGGCAGAGAATAAAAAAAACAGGAATCAAAGTTAGTAAAGAATGTAAAGTTGGAAAACCTCAAATGGTGTTAAACAAAAAAGGTCGATAAATAAAAAAATAATCAAATAAACTATTATGGCCATTTATAAAAAAAGAGTCAATGTTGGTGCTTTTCTTAAAAAGGGGACTGATTTTAAAGAAAATGATATCATTGAAATTGCCAGTGAAGGCAAGCAAGTGGAAGGTCAGTTTGGAAATCAAGATATTTTTTTAGTAAAGTTAGTTGATGGGAAAGAAGGAAATGTTAATCTTAATTCTACTTCAATTAACAATATCATTGATGCTTTTGGAGAAGACAGTAAACAATGGATTGGGAAGAAGGTTAAAGTCTGGGCAATCTTGTCAAATGTCCAAGGTAAGATGATTAAGGTCTATTACTTTGCACATCCTGAAGCAATTCTGAGTGATAAAGGAATTTTTGAGTTACCCGGAAAGAAAAGTGATGGTATTCCTACTGTTGAGGAACCATTACCAGAAGAAGAATCAGAACAAAATTATTAGTATGAAAAATATATCTCCAATTTGGAGAGGGAATATAGAAGATGGAAAATTGAAATTAGTTCAGCAAGATCTATTTAGAAAATATCTATATTCCCTTCGGGGAGAAGTAGAAGTGATAGTTCGTAAATGGAAAAAGAGGAGAAGTGATAACCAAAATAAATATTATTGGGGAGTAGTTATTCCCATCTTGTGTGAAACATTAGGATATTCCAATGATGAAATACACGAGGCATTAAAGTGGAAGTTTTTAAGAAATAAAGAAAGAGAAAAGTTACCTACTGTCAAGAGTACAACCGGCTTATCTACTATAGAATTTAAAAACTACATAGATGAAATTGTTCAGTGGTCGGCACAAGAGGATATAATCATTCCTGATCCAAATCAAATAGATGACAATAACAGAGTTTAACAAAAAGTATAAATTAAAAGGAGGGATAAAACAGCTCTTCGATATGAGAGAGGATCTTGCAACATTAAAAGAGATTTCAGAACACTTTGGAATAAGTAGAGAAAGAATAAGACAGTTAATGGTTGATCTCTTTAAAGAAAATTATGATCCACGATATGAAAGGAGAGAAAAGACAATCAGAGCAATTAAAAATTTGATCGTAAATTATGGTGTAGAGAAAGTGCAAGTTCTTTATCCGAAGATGAATAGAGATTATTTACAAGCTGCTGTTGATGCTTTTCATTTACAGGAAAACAATTCTAATTATACAGAAAAAAGTAAGGAGTTATTGAATAAATTATTTTAATAATATAATATGAATGATAAAAAAGCAAAAACAATTGCTCTTGGAAGTGTTTTATCTGATTTAAGTATCAAGCAAGCATTAAAAAATGGAGAGTTAAAAATAGAAGGGCACAAACCTCTTTATATTGGTCCTTCATCTGTTGATTTGCACTTAGAAGCTAATGCTGAAGTTTTGATATCAGATGGAGAACATTGGGCAATGGATATAAAAAACAAAAAAACTTTAACTTTCAAAAAATTTAAATTTAAAAAATTGACGATCTATCCAAATGAATTCTATTTAGTTTCCACAAAAGAAAATATAACATTTGGTAATTCTATTGTAGGATTTTTACAAGGAAGAAGTTCTTTAGCAAGATTAGGATTAAATGTTCATTGTGCAGGTTTTTTCGATGCAGGTTTTTCTGGAACAGCTACTTTAGAATTAACAAATTTTACAAAAAAACCTATAATCATTTATAAAGGAATGAGAATATGTCAAATGGTATTTGTAAGAACAGATCGTCCTTCAAGAATTCCATATGGAAAGAAAAAAGACCAAAAATACCAAAAACAGATAAAGCCAAAATTGAGTAAAATATATGAAGACAAAATATAAAACAATTATACTCGGGGCAGGAGTAGCTGGTCTTGGAGCAGGATCCTGGCTTAAACATACCAAAGAGGACTTTCTCATTATAGAGAAATTAAATGAAATACCTTTGAATTTAAATCAAGGAGTTCATTATCTACATTCCATTCCACAGTTACCTTTTGGTGCAGAATTAAAGGAAATAACATTGACTGATGGAGTATTATCCGAAGGAAAAATAAGACACAGACCAGAACTGCAAGACGCTCTTCAATATTCAGAGAAAGTTCGTGCCATTCAACATCCATCATCTATTTTTGAAATTGGAAAGAGAACTTCTGTTTTTATTCCAAAGAGTAATAATATGAATGATTATATTAAAAAGATGATTAAATATATTGGAAACCATTTTCTTTTAGGTCAAGAAGTGATTGAAATTAATTTGAACAAGAAACAAATATTGGTAGGTAAAGAAAATATAGAATTTGATAATCTTATTTCTACCATTCCTTTGAACAAATTTCTTCAAATATCCAATGATAAATTGTTTCAAGATATTAATTTTTCTTATATACCTATCAACATACTTAATTTTAAAGTTGATAAGATTGTCCCAAATTGGTTAATCAATTTATATGTCCCAGATCCAAAACAAAAAACATATAGATTATCAATTTTAAATAATGTTGCATCCATAGAAAGTATTGATAAAATACCTAAAACAGAATTTGGACAGATTAAAGAATTATTTAATATGTTTCATTTGGACATCAATGGTTCAAAAAGTTATGTATGGAATCAAGGTAAAATTGTTAGCATAGATATAGATACCCGGATGAAGATTTTAAATCATTTTGTTCCTCTTAAGGTTTTCCCAATTGGTAGATTTGGTATTTGGAACAACAAACTTCTTATTGATGCAACTATCAATCAAGCTTACTCTGTTTGTAAATATATTACTTCTCATTCTATTTTTAAGGAAGATATCAATAAATTAATCAATTCTTTAATATGATAACATTGCTTTCATGGGGCTATAAATTCGGGAGACCACCAGCTAATTTTGCTTTTGATGTATCATTCTTAAAAAATCCTTGGAGAGTCAAGGAATTACGAGGTGCATCCAAAAAAACTGTTCTTAAGTTTATGAAAGAGCAGAAAGAATTTGAAGAACTTATAACTGCTTTTGTCAATTTGATAAGCATTTATTATTACTTATGGCCAGAAGAAACTCTGGTATTCGCTTTCTGTTGTTCAGCTGGAGAATATCGTTCACCAATTGTAGTAGAAGTTTTGTATCAAGAATTAAAAAAAGTTGTCATTCCTGTTCAAATTAAACACACTTCCAATTTAAAATGGAGTTGAACAACAAAAAAATTGGACTATCAGTCTGTATAGAAATTAAGCCAATGTCAGTAAATATAGCATGGCAGGGTAAAAGATACAGAACTCCTGAATATAAAAAGTATACAGAAGAGATGCTATATTTGTTACCAAAAAAGGAAATGATTGTAGGTCAAGTAGGAATATTCTTATTCTTTTATATAAAAAATCCTAAGCAATGTGATTTGGACAACTTTATAAAGCCGGTGATTGATATTCTTGTAAAAAAGGAATATATTAAAGATGATCGTTATATTTATTTTCTACAAGCTCACAAAGAAGAAAGTGAAAGAAATTTAATTAAAATTGAAATAGTAAAATTATAAAATATATGGCAAAAAATAATAAAACAAACAAAGAGTTAGATGGTTTTCAAAAAGTTGTCCAAGAAATGATTCTTCTTAAAGAATCTAAAGCTGGAGATTATCAGAATTCTTGGCAAGTTCTTGGAATAGAAGGATTAAACTATCAGATAGCAAGGAAATTTACAAGGATCTGGATAAATAGAAATAAAGAAGAATTAAATAATGAAGTATTACGAGACAGTTATATGGACTTAGCAGTTTATTCCATAATGGCTATACAACTTCTTGATTCTGGAGAAACAAAAGATAAAATTGAAAAGTTATTAAAAGAATGAAGAATAAGATCGAAAACAGCCAACTTCAGATAAATCCTATAAAATATAGAGAATTTCTTTTGTATTTTATTACAAGAAAAAGGAGTCATTCTGATAAGAAAATACTAAAAGAAGTATTTGAAGATGATATTTATGGAAAAATAATTAAACACTTATCCGGTGCTGTTATAGATTGTGGATCTTATATTGGAGAAACTCCAATTCTATTCTCTTTACTTGGAGCAAAGCAAGTGTATGCTTATGAACCAAATCCTGATTTGTATAAATTGATGCTAAAGAATATTGTCTTAAATAGTAATGTTGCTAATAATATTGTGACAGTTAACAAAGCAGTTGGTGATAAAAGTGCAGAAGGTGTTATAGTAAATGGAAGAGCAAATTTATCATTTGGAATAGGAAGACATCCACCCTTTTTATCGAAGGAAGATACTTATTCTGTTACTGTCAAAAATATTAATGAAATCTTAAAAGAGATTATAAGAGTGCACAAAAAGATTGAATTGATAAAGATAGACATTGAAGGATATGAAGCAAAAGTTATTGAAACAATTCTTAATGGTTATTATGATAAAATTAAAACAATGATTATTGAATGCCATAATAATAAAAAACTAGAAATAGTATTAAGAAAGTTTAAAGATTTTAATAATTGGACAATACATATCGTGAGTAAAACAAAAAAGAAAACACATACTTTAACTTTATTGTATTTGATAAATAAAAAAATATGAAAATACATTTAATTTCTCATACAAAAGAACCTTTGAAATCAATAGCAGCAGCTTGTCTTAATGTCGGTATTGGAAAAGACATTCGTTCCCTTGATGATGTTCCAAGAGAAGAAGCTGTTAAAGTTTTCAAGGACACTATAAGTTCATGGCTTACTTCACCATTGGAATTTGCTTCATTCAACTTCTTCTGGGAAGACATCCCTCTATTTTTAAGAAGTGAATTAGAAAGAGCAAGAGTAGGTTGGAGTTATGCAGAAAGATCTATGAGGTTTTATCGAGCCGGGAAAAGAAATCCTATAGATAAAATTGATTGGAAGTATTTTCCCTCTGTAAAAACAAAAGTGCAAAGAGAAACATTTATTGCTGAATGCAAAAGAGAAATGGAATTATACGAGCATTTAAGATCTGAAGGAATTGAAACTTCTGACTGCAGATGTGTTATTGGTTCCTGGTATGGAACAGCTCTTCAGACTTCGTGTACTTATAGGGCATTAAGAGACACAATGGCTGTAAGAATAAGCAGTCAAGCTCATTCTGGTTGGAGAGATGCTACTAGTCAAATTAAGAAATTGGTAACAGAAGTGGATCCTGTATTAGGAGATGCACTTGTTGATATCTGTCAGATAACTGGACATTGTGTTTGGAAATCCAAATTGGACAGAGTTTGTGAGGACTGTAAAAAAAGAGGATGGGGAATAAATCATGTGCACGATTTCTCCAATGGACAATGCACTTGCGGTTTATTTAAACACGAAGTAAAATAATATGAAAAATAAAAATCAAAAGGAATTCGAATTTCCATATCAAGAAAAATCAGCAATCAAATGTCCAAACTGCGGATGTGAATTGAATTTGACTATTGAAGATGATAAAAAGACAGGTAAGTGTCCAAATTGTGGCTATATTGAACCTAGTTATGACAATTGGACAAATCAAGAAATACACTTAGATTGATTAATAAAAAAAACAATACATGAAAAAACAAATTATAACAATTGAGAAAGTTGTGCAAATTGTTGATACATGGCTCTGGAAAAATAGAGAGTGGCTTGATACAAGCATTGATTTTGTCATTGGAGTAAGCAGAGGTGGATTGATCCCAGCTGTGTGGATTGCAACTCATTTAAACAAACCACTGACTGTTGTTTATATTAACAAACAAGATGAAGTTTTTATTGATAGAAAAGATTGGATTAAAAATAAGAGAGTTTTAATTGTAGATGATACAATAAGAAGTGGAAAAACAATTAAAAAAGTAGATGGATTAATTTTTCCAATTGTTAAAAGTACTTACCACTTCTTTATTATGCCAGATCCAAATAACGAGATTTCATTCCCTTGGGATCTTTATGATAAGTAATAATTAGCTGTAGTTTGATACCACTAATGTAATAAACCCTTGTCCTAGACAGTTCTAGTGTGCCAAAAATACACTAAAACACCATTATAATACAAAAATATGGATAACTTTGTAAATTTGCACATTCATTCAACTTACTCCTTTCAAGATGGATTAGGTTTGCCTAAACAATACATTCAGCGATGTAAAGAAATTGGTCAACCGGCTATTGCAGTAACAGACCATGGAAATATCTCAGCACACTTTAAGTGGTATGAAGAGTGTATAGAAAATAATATAAAACCAATACTTGGTTGTGAGTTTTATGTTAAACCTGCCAATGCAGTTAATGGTCGCAAGCGATATCATATTACAGTTCTTGCCAGAAATAGTAAAGGATATCGTAATCTTTTAAAATTAGTTACAGAAAGTTGGAAGGAAGAAAACTTTAGTTACAAACCACTTATAACAACCAAGGATCTTATTAAATTACAAAAGGGATTGATTGTTCTTAGTGGTTGCTGTTCAGGAAAGGTTTCCAAGTTACTTGAATCAAATAATTTTCAAGTTGCTGAAGAAGAATTAAAATTTCTCAACAGCAGCATTGATAATTTTTATATTGAAATAATGCCTCTGTCATTTGAGCCGGCAAAAAGGACAATTCCTATCCTTTACAATTTAGCAAAGAAATTAAATATTCCAATGGTTGCTACAATGGATTGCCACTATGTAACAAAAGACCAATCTCTTTATCAGGAAATTCTTTTGTGCATACAAAGCAATGACCAAATGAACAATCCAAAAAGATGGAAGTTTGACCAGAATGATTTTTATTTAAAAACTCGAGAAGAGATGAAACAGTCCTTTCAAAAAGTTGCTCCCGGATTAGATTTTACAGAAGCTCTTGATAACACAGTCAAGATTTCAGAAATGATTGGTTTTAAATTTCCTACTGCTTCACCAATTTCTTTTCCTATTCCAGAAAAAGAGAAGAAGGATAAATTGTATCAAATGTGTATTCTGGGAATGAAAAAAAGAGGATTTGTAGGAAATGAAGTGTATGAGAAAAGAATGAAGTATGAATTTGATTTAATTGTTAAAAAAGAATTTATTGATTACTTCTTAATTTTTACAGACCTTGTTCGTTGGGCTAAAGACAATAACATTCTTGTGGGTCCTGCAAGAGGATCTTCAGCAGGAAGTTTGGTCTGTTATCTATTAAGAATCACAGAAGTTGATCCAATTGTTCATGACTTAATGTTTGAAAGATTTATTGATATTAACAGAGAAGACCTTCCTGATATTGATGTTGATTTTGAAGACAGAAAACGACCTCTGATAAAAAGATATCTTGAAAACAGATATGGAAAAGATAAAGTGGGTCAGTTAGCAACATTTTCTACTTTCAAAGGAAAAAGTATTATAGGTGATTTTGGGAGAATATATAATTTACCATATGTAGTAGAAACAAAACTTAAATCAATTATAATCGAACGATCTGGAGGAGATTCAAGAGCTTCTTTTACACTTGAAGATACTTTCAAGCAATTCGATTTAGCAAAACAATATCTGAAAGAGTATCCATTCCTTTCTCATGCAAAAGGATTTGAAGGACAATTACGCAATATGTCAAGTCATGCTTCAGGTATAATTGTTGCTAATGAACCACTTACAAATTTCTGTGCAGTATATCAGCAAAGAGGAGAAACAGTTATTTCTCTTGATTATGAATCTGCTAATAAATTAGGTTTTGTTAAGCTTGATATTCTTGGTCTTAACACTCTTACTTCTGTTGCCAAAGCTCTTGATTTAATTAAAGAACGAACTGGTAAAGAAATTGATGTTTATAATTTACCTCTTAATGATCCAAAAGTATATGAAGGATTTAAAGATCCTAAGAAATTATTCGGGATATTTCAATTTGATGGCCAATCTGTAAATCAAGTTTGTAGACAAATTGCTCCTGAAACATTTGAAGAATTATCTGCTATCAATGCTCTTTCTCGCCCCGGACCAATGCATGGTCTGGATCTTGAACTTAATGAACCTATAACCTCTGTTTATATAGCAAGGAAGAAGAGTAAGATTCCTTGGAAGACAGCTCATCCTCTTTTAAAAGACATAACCAAAAACACTCAAGGTGTAATAATTTATCAGGAACAAGTTATGAGAACAATGAGAGAAGTTGGAGGTATGTCTTGGAAAGACACAGCTCAAATACGAAAGTTAATTAGCCGGTCAATGGGAGTAGAAAGGTTTAATGATTTTAAAGTTAAGTTCTCAGAAGGAGCAAAGAAAAAAGGTTTGACTAATACTGAAATTGATAACATTTGGTCAGCTATGTGCACATTTGGTTCGTGGGCTTTCAATAAATCCCATTCTGTTTCTTATTCTATTATTTCTTATTGGACAATGTGGCTTAAAATTTACTATCCTATTGAATATTATGTAGCAATGACAAGCACAATGTTAAGTGAAGATAAAATACGCAAAGTGATTAAAGAATATCTCCGAGAAGGTTATGAACTTTTACCTATTGATATTAACAAAAGTAAAGAATCATTCTCAATTGATGGAAAGAATTTACGTCTCGGTTTTACTCAAATAAAAAGCATTGGTAAATTAGTATCAGAGAAAATTATCACTGGTCAACCTTATAAAAACATCGATGATTTTGAACACAGAGTTAAAATGGGAAAGAAAGCAATTAATTTATTAAGCAAAATGGGAGCATTTGATTCAATAGGTGGCATCACAAAAGTTATAAGAACTCTTTTCGGAGATGAAATTGAGAAAAAATACGAAGATACAATTACCTTTGAAGAAAAGTTAAAAGTTTGTCCATTGGCAGTTAACTTTAATATAATTGAAAAGTGGGAAAAGTTTATAAAAAAGAATATCAAATGGAGAATTTCAAAGATCGAACAAGTAAATTCAAGAAATGAAACTGAAACTATAATGGGAATAGTTCATGATAAAAACTTAAAAGACAAAGTTGAGGAAGCTCTGACTCGTGGAAAAGTTCCTCCACCAATCAAAAATGGTCAATCAAAATACTGTAACTTTGTGTTAGAGGATGATACTGATTTTGTAACTTGTAGAATTTCTCCACAAAACTTTCAGAGACTTCATAAACTTATTTTTGAAGAAATTGATAATGATGATGTAATTTTAGTAAGAGGACGAATGGGTGAAGGAATAAGAATGTTTTTTGTGAATCAGATAATAAATTTAAGCAAAATGAAAAAAAGAATATGATATTTAAAATAACTCCTTAATTAAATAAACTATGAATAAGTTAGATACAATAGAATGGATTTTACTCATAATAGCAGGAACCATAATAGGACTTTGGATAGGGGTGATAATTACTATAAAGTATTTTTGGTGTTAAAAAAACAAAACCCCAGCGGACCTTTCGGCTGGCTGGGGTGATTCTTTATACAGTTTCCTCTTCTTCAGGTGTTTCTGGAGTTTCTTCCTCTGGAGTTTCCTCAGGATTTTCTTCTCCTCCAGTTGATTCTTGATTATAAAAGTTCATAAAATTATTTGGTTAACCATTTATAAAACGACCTTTTATTTTCTCATTATACTCTTTTAAAGAGAGTTAGTCAAGGATTACTTCCTATTCGTGTTTAGATACTTAGTAATTTCACCCACAATTAATCCAACTACAACTACCACACCTGGAGTTAAATCAAATAGTCCTATCGTTTCAGCTATAAGATCTAATACTGCTATGGCGATTATTCCACCCAATCTCCAGACAAAACTCTTAAATCGCTTTATAAAGATTGCTTTATTTTCAGAAGTCATATCAAACTACAGCTTTAGCTCTAAAGACCACGTAGGTGGCCATATAGAGCGACAAAAATTGATTATAATTAAGAATATTCGACCTTTATTATGCTTTATCACAATTTCTCTGTTGTATTCAAATCTTTGTTTATTGCTGTCCTTGTAAGAATTCCGAAGTAACCTGACACTGGTTTAATGTTCTTTCTTATCTGGTAACACTTAACTGCATCTGATGTTACACTCCCATAATAACCAGTAGAATCAATCTCTGGATTAAAGCATCCAAGATATTTAAGAGTGTCTTGCAGAATCTTTACCTCATCATTCTTTAATCCTTTCCAGAGATTGTTCTCAAAAAAGTATTTCGGTTTTTCTTTATCCTTTCCCAATAGTTTCTGCCAATCATTTGGAAGATCCACAAGAACACACCAAGCAGATTCAGGAAGATAATTTTTATCAAAATAGAAGTATCCATTGTCTCCTCTGTCTTTCCCCCAACTATTCTGAATAAAAATATAATCTTTATTATATCCAACTGCTAAACTAACAGCATGTCCCCAATCAGGAAGTCTGGGTGGTTTAATGTAGGCACTTTGCCATCCTTCATTGTTTCCATAAAATCCTACCAATATTGCTCCGTATTTATATATAGCTTCTTTTAATTTTGTAAAGTTAACATTAACTTTTGCATATCCTCCTATTCTATATTTAATAGCATCTTCTTCTTTTCCATTTATGGGTTTAGCTCCAATATCTTTAAGAACTTTTAATCCTACTCGGAAATAAGTTCCTACTCCATCATAGTTATCTATCTCTTTGCACTTCTCATATATCCAGAATCCATCAAATTCAATATTGTTCTGCTCTTTCTGTTCTAAGTATTCCTTAATAGTGGCACAAGTTTGACCCACACAACTTGGAGAATTTCCCTGGTTTTTAATCTTCATTCTAAATGGAACATTATATTCCTCTGGAATCATTATCTTTTCCGGGATTATTGAACTTAACTTTATATCTCTAAAATCGATAGGATCTTTAACCCATCCTTTTCCATATTGTTTCTCCTTTTTTGAGAACACTCTTTTTAAAAATTCTATAATTGTTTTGAACATAGTTTTATTTAATTAAAATGTTATTTTAGGCATTTGTATTCTAGGCATTTTTATCTTAGGCATTTTTATCTTGGGCATTTTTATCTCAGGAAAGGGTTTAGAAGGAGCTTTCATCTTCTTTTCCTCTTTTCCTACTATGTATTCTGACCATCCAGCCAACATTCCCAATGCTTGAATCCATTCTCCTGACAATGCTTTTCCTATTCCTTTAGACACTTCATAGACATAACCGGTTGGTAATCCAGTTGCTTTTCCAGTTGCATCAAATAAACCTTCAGTAGCTGTTAATAGATCTTCTGTTGTAATGTCATCAATGTCTATTGCAAAGATTTTTCCCATATCTTTAAAAATACTCACAATAGGAATATCTAAATCATACTCACGCATTCCTAATGCTTTTCTTATAATCCACTCATATCCATCTCCAATTATAAATATTCCATTAAAATTTCCTAACCAAGCAGCTCTTAATTGCTCTTCTTTGTCCCATCTACCAAAATCAGAAATCCATTGAAACAGCATAGGAAGAATAAAATGAAATATTGCCATTGTCTTTATAAATTGTCTCTTAGTAATTCTTTGAGCTGCCAAATTCCTAACAGCACCCAATTCTTTTCTAAAGTATTGATTAACAGTTGATTTAAACATGGTAAACAATTTAAATGCAGAATTACCTCTTTGCCATTGGGAAAGATCAGCTAAATCAGCAGACTGTTGAGCTTTCTTAGTAGACAATTCAAACTTTCTAATTCCTATTTTGTGAGCTTCATCATGAGACAGTCCTTTCTTTATGGCATTGTCATAGTTGAATTTATAAACACTCCAACCACCAACTATAATAGCTGCTTTGTCACCCAATTGGATATTAAGCATTAAACTATTTAAGAAACTAGGTTTCTTTCTGTAAGACATGTATGATTCAGACTCCATTGCTGTCTTAATATCTCTCTCCATGTGTTTTCCCCTTGATTGCATTAAATCAGATGTCAATAATGTTCTAGTATGAGAAACTGGTCTTCTCCAGAAATCCCATTCACCTTTTGTAAAATCTTTAATTGACACATCATCAGCAAAAGCTATCCAAGAAACCAATTGTTTTATAGCAATAGATGGTTTAACCATTAAAACTCCTCTTGTAAATCTTCCTCTAAATTTATCTAACCAATTCATATTCTGAGTTGTCTCTACTCCTCCTCTTGTGAAATCTTTTATAAATCCATCTAATACTCTTAACAATCCTTTTCCGTCTTTAACTTCATCAACGATAGTTTGTCTAACTTTTGAATCTCCGAAGACAGAATTTAGATCTCTTACTTTTTTAACCCATGCTTTCCAATGCTCCATTTCAGCTACATGATATTGTAGTACTTGAACATCACTCTTTTTTTCTATCTCTTTAATATTTCTAACCCTGCTCTTTAAAGCTCCTTTCGTTATTGCTCCTCTAATAACTATTTCTTGTCCAAATTCTCCAAATCCTCTGGACAAATCTCTGGAAATATCTCCTCTTTTAATTGGAGAATATTTAGGATTGTGAGGAAGATTTATGCCATATATATCTGAATAAATTGGATTTATTGTTTTGTAATATTCTTGATAAAAATCAAATTCCTTTTGAGCAAGAATTTTGTCTTCTGCAGAAAGAGAATTATCAATAACATCTATCATTTCTTCTGTGTAATACATTCCCTTAACAAAAGTGTCTTTTAATGTGGGATCTTGCAATTCCATCCATCTTTTCCGAGCTTCAGCTTTTGAAAAGACAAGATCTTGCATTTTACCTTGAGTGTCTTTAAAAGAACCTAATGATTCTTCAACAGTATCACTTCTCATCTTTCTAAGCATATCTCTATCTGATTTAATATCATAAGATTCTATAAACATATTCCTTATTTTTTCTTGGTATTTTCTGTCTCCTTTCTTATTTGCATTTTCTTGGTCTAATGTTTCTCCAAATCTGTGTAAAAAGGTTTCCTTCTCTTTTACATTAAAGGAAAGCATATCCATAATATCCCACATTCCAACAAAGTCCTTTCCCAATGTAGCAAAGAAGTGTCTAAAATTAGAATCTATCTTCTCAATATTTTCTTTGGTAGTTGGTTCAATAGGAACAGATTTAATAGGAGCCACTTTTCTTGGTGTAACTTCTTTGAAAACTCCTATTGGTTCTTTGGCAAACTTTTTTAATATATCAATAGAGAACCAAGAAACTCCTTGTGGATCTGTTATTTGCTTAAAGTTCTCACCTATTTTCTTAAGATATCGCTGAACTTTACCTTCATAGAATTTGTAAATGGGATTTAATGTGTCTATTTTGCCTGAAATGTCAAATTGTTCCGACATTCTATCTAATTCAGGATATAAACTTGATTTTTTTGCTTTCTCAATATCATATCCTTTAAAAAAATCATTATATCTTTCTTTCGGCACTGCCTTAAACTTTCCTTCTCCGAGGAGGTCGGTGATTATCCATCTATCACTTCCAGCAATTCCTCGTCTTTGAGCAAGTTCCATTCCAATTTTTAATTTATCTGGAGTTAAAACATTTTGACCTCTGACAATATAATCAATGGTTCCATCTAAATTGACAATTCCCCAAGGATTACCTTGTTCTCCCAACCCCTCAACCTGCATCGCTGTTTCACCTGTAGGAAATAGCAATTTAGTTTTACCATCCTCTGCTGCTCTCTTAATCTCTTCTCTTATTATTCTTTCATGCCAGATGTCTTGAAATGGTTGAAGTTTAGATATTTCTGCCTCTCTAATATTAAATGCCTTTATTTTTTCTGGAATACCTATTGTTCCTGTTTTCATCATTCGTTCTTCTTCAAGTTTTCCCTTCTGAAACAAATCACTCTGAAGTTCTATTATACGACGAGTGTTTTGAGTTGTTTTTGGATATTCTCCCATAGTTACAGTTGGACGAACTTTAGAAACTCCTCCCATTTCCTCCACTCTCACATGGGCAAAGTAATTGGGAATTATGTCAGCATTAAAATGAATATTACCAGCTGTAGTGGCAATAGGACTTTCATATATAATTTCATTATAATCTGCAACATTACCTTGTAAATCTCCTCGTAAAGTAATATCCACATATCTATTTCCAGTTTCCCTAATTTCTAAAGGTAACAATCCCATCTTAATCTTCTGAGCTAATTCTTTAACAGGAATATTCGTAGCATCTGTGTATTCTTCTAATGTTTCTTTAATTAAGTTCTCCTCATCCACAGTCATTCCCTCCTTTCCTTTTATCTCATTAATGATATGACCAACATGTGCTTTAGATACAAAAGCACGACCTTTTAGCATTTCTAAGAAGTTCGTTGTTAGGTCTTTGTAACCCTTAAATATGAGTTCAGTTGGAATAGGAGGTTTAACTTTTTTAGGCACAACTTCCTCTCTGGTAACACCCTTGATGATATCTATTGTTCTATCTCTCCACTGTTGAATCTCAGTATCCTTATTAAACTTTTTGAGAGTGCTAGCTAATCGTCCTTCATCCACCAATTCAGTTACTATAGATAAAACTTCTCTCAACTCTACATTTGTTTTATCTCTTATTCCTCCAGCTAAAGATAATATTTTATTTTCAAGAGCTACTTCATAAGGAGGGATAGTATCTTTATATCTAGCCAAATTCTCCTGAATCATTAATTCAGCTTGCTCACTAGTTAATTTAATTGCTTCTCTAAACATATCCAGATTCTTCTGTATTTCAGGAGTAAACTTACCAACTGGTTTCCCTGCTACTTTTTTAGGAGCAGTCTTTTTTAATGCTTTGAGTATTTTATTCAATAGAGTTCTCTTAGTTTCAGCTATTTCTAACTTTCTAATTCTCTCTTCTATTTCTGGCAATCTCTTTGCTAATTGTTCTGGAGTCTGAATATTTTTAATTGCAGCGATAAATTTAGCTTTGTCTTTTAAAGATAGATCAGATTTTTTAAGAAGATCTATCAGTTCTGTTTGAACTGCTTTAATCTGTTTTTTAGTAAGCACTTTTCCTTCTCTTGCACCTCTTGCTAGCATCCTTATTCTCTCTTTTAAAGCAGCAATTGGTGTTTTGGGAGGAGGTGGTGCCACCCTTATTCTTCTCTCTTCTTCAGTTCTTGGAAACTCCAATCTTTCTCTTGCCAGTTTTGCTTCCTCTTCTGTCATCCCTGCAAATCTAGCTTTTGTGGGACCCAATTCTTGTTCTAATTGTTTTATAGCTTCTTCTCCTTTCAAATAATTTTTAATAGTAGTTTCAACAGCTGCTCTTTTTGCTTCTTCATCTCCTATCGTTTCTTTTATCACTGTCTTTATGTCTGCTGCCAAATCTTCTGCTATAACTCCGGCATCCTTCTCAGATATTTTTGCTTTTATCAATTCAGTAACTATTTCAGTTTGTATTGTTCCTACATCAGTTGTTAAGACAGCGGGAGTAGCAATGCTAGTAGCAATTGTTTCTGTTTCTACTGGAGTTAATTCAGTAACTGCTTTTCTTCCTACTTCTTCTGCAGTAATTACTGCTTCTGCAGGTTGCTTTACCTGTTTTAACTCTGCTTCCAATAAATTTAAAGCATTCTTACTTATTGCAACTGTTTGGTCAAATGCTTTCTCTACTTCTTCTCTTGCCACACCTGTTTCTTGTGACATTTTATCTATCACTTTTCGTTTTTCCATTTGAACAGACACTCCAGCTTCTCCTCCTTTAGCTTCCATCACCATTTTAGAAGAAGCTGTCCAATTATCTATGGTAGATTTAACCCCTTTAACATCTTCCAATCCTGCTACTTTTAAAGCTGTTTTCATTTCAGTAGCAGCAGCATCTATGGTTTTTGCTTTACTTAAATCAATACCTTCCACTGTTCGAGCAGCTTTTGGAGAATAATGGTCCAATTGAGCCACTGTTTGTTTTTGAAAATTGTTTACAATTAACGAAGGATCTACTTTTATGGATATTCCAGGCAATATTAAACTCATTACAAAAGAAGGAATAGCTATTCCAACTGCTGTTTCCCACCATCCTTCTGATAATTCCTGTCCTTCTTTAAAAGAAAGTTTTCTATTAATGTTCTGCCATAAGGTTTGAAGTTCTTCTTGACCAGTTTCAAAAAGAGATGTAGTAATGCCTCTTCTTAACCAATTCTTAGCCATCCAAGATGAAGCTAAACGACCTCCTCCAGTCAAACCAAACATATATTCGAGTCCTATTTTCTCCAATAAAAAAGTCACAGCTCCTGATCTTACCATTGCCCTCTTACACTCTTCTGTTCCTCCGCCAGCAGTCCGACAAAGATTGTATTCATCAGAAGCTTCTACTGCACTTATAAAGAATGCACCAACTGTGGTGCTTTTGGTAGCAATAGTAACTCCAACAGCTTCTGTTATAGAAATTGCTCCTCCAGTTATAGTATGTAAATACTCTTGCCAGCTAGAAAGTCCCGGTGTTTCATCCGCAATTGATTCTGCTATTTTATTCTGTTCTTGATTACACAAAGTAATTACATCTTTTGCATATTCACTAACTGGTTGATTTATGGTTTTATTTAAACTTTCATTTATCTTTTTCTGTTCTTTAGCACTTACAAATAAATTAACTACTGCTTGGGTTTGCATATTATAAAAGTCCATAAGTCCTATCTTGTCTGCTATTTCATGAACTTCATCTAACAAACCTCTTTTTTGTTTCAACTTACTTTCTTCTTTTGGCTCAAATATCATTCTAATTCCTGTATAAAAAGCTTTAGGAAGTCCCCACAAAAGTTCACTCTCCAATGTTTTTCCCACAATTTCCGCAGCTTCAAAGACCTTACCAATAATAGGAATGTTCTTCATTGTCTCTTTTGCTTCTCTATCAAATTCTTTTAATTTATCCCAAGACGACCTAAACACGCTGGGAGGTTCTACTTCTGTCCAAGTAGGCAAAGGCAATGTTCTTGGTTCTAAAGTTTTTCCAACCAAATCATAAACATTCTTTTCTTCTTCAAATTTAAAATCCAGACCGGGTTGTTTCTCTGTCTTTTGTTTAAAAGCTGAAAAGTCCAAACCTGCATCGGCAGGAGGAGCATAGGTTTTCTTAAATTGAGAAAAATTTAACATTGTATTATCTACCCCACGGCCAAAACTTTTGTCCAAAAGTACGACCATAGGTAACTACTAAAGCATCTTCTATGGCATTTTCTATCTCTTTAGGAATCTTACCTTCTCCAAATTCTTTTTCTAAATAAGTTGTTATATATTCTTTTGCTTCTTTCCTCGAATAATTCATCTCGTCTTTCAACTGTTGAATTGAATCTGCTACTGTAAGTGTCTCTTCTTCAATTTTAGTTGGAGTTTTTCCCGCTGCTTTAAAAAGAGACTCAATATCTGCATCTGTCATTTTCTCTGCACCTGCTCTCAAAGCAACATCAAGATCTTCATAGGTAGCATCAGGATTAGCTGCAATAAATGCTCGAGCATCGGCCATTTCTTCAGTTAATGTTATACCATCTTCTCCACCTCCTTTAACTGCTCCAGTAGCAATTGATTTTAACAATTTTGGATCACCATTATTATAGCTAAAGAATGAAGTTACCTGATTACCAGCAGCATTATATCCAGAAGTGACATAATCCACAGTCATTCCTGGTTCTTTAAGCATAAATGCTTCAATGACTCCAGAAGGAAGTCCAGCTTTTAATTCCAATGTTTTCATTGTTGCTTGTAATTCAGGATTCAAATCACTCCAACTCTTCCCTGAATCTACTATCGCTTTTGTTACCACACTTAGATTAGCCCTTGCATCATCCCTAACCATATTCTCTCGCTGTAATTCTGATGTTATTCTTCCTTCTATAAGATTCTGGATCTGAATAGCTTGACTGAATGAAGTATTGTAATCTGCAGTTGCAGCAGCATAATCCATCTGCTTTAATGTCATTGTCTGATTTATAACACTTGCTTTAGTATTATACTCATCTACCAGAACAGCTTTGCTTCTAATTAAAGCATCTACTTGTTCCTGTCTATCTCTTACAATCTCCTGTTGATGAATTGATATCAAAGACATTGGTCTCAATCTGCCTTCTTCATCCCTAAGATCTGCTCTTGTTTGGTCTTCTAACTGTCTTATCTCATCGTTTATGCCTGTCATTCTCGTTTCAATAGCTTCCATACCTTTCTCACTCCTCAATGCTTCAAAATCAGCTTCAAAGGTAGGCAGAGCAGGTTTCTCAGGCACTCCTATTTCTCCAAATTTTCCTGCCACATCTTCTTCTATTTTCTTTCTTCTTGCTTCTTCGCTAGTAACAGCCACAGCAGGTTCCTCTTCTTCAATCCCAATTTCTGGTTTAACTCCTGGTGCCACTCCTGCTTCAGGTGCCACCAGTGCTGTTCCTGCTTTAGCTGCTGTTGGAACATTTAAAGAATACCCAGCATAAATCAAATCAGGATCTTTTATTTGAGGATTCAATCTCATCAATTCTTCAACAGAAGAACCATATTTTGCTGCAATGCCTGATAAAGTGCCTTCTGTACTTCCTGCTGTCCACTTCGGTATTGTTATTCGTTCAGTCCCGGGAGGTGTTGTTGTAGCCATAGGAGCAGCACCTCCTGTTGGTGTAGATGTTGAAGTAGGAGCTTGTTGAATCGGTCCAATAAATCCAGGTTCTCCAGCTTTGGGTGCTGCCGTTACTGGAGTAGCTGCTATCTTACTAACATCCGCATAGGTTTTAGCAGTAGAAGATAGAGTTCCTGCTTTCAATTTCTGTAACTCAGATCCAGCAGGAGAAGTAATTTTTCCTTCTTTTATTGTAAGATAAGCTCCTTGAGGTGTTTTGTAATAAGTTGCCATATATTATTTAAAATAATTTATTTATTATTCATGAAATTATAATATTCGGATTTGTAAGTTCATCGCTAAATTCATCTATAACTCCAGGGGGTATATAAGTTCCTGCTATAACTTTACCCGATGTGTCTTTAAATCCTGTTAAGAAATAAGAATCGTCCTTCATGTTGCAGATACCCACATAGTAATAATAAATTATGTCAGATTCAAATTTTACTGCAGCTTCATCCCAAGTTAAAGTCATATCTTCTGCCATAGAACACGCTCTCACATATCCCTTTTCGTCACTTAGACTGTAATAAGAAATAATAAAATGTGTAGAACCCATAGCACAAATGCTTCCTATTCCCATTATTTCAGATTCCAATTGTTCTCCCAAAGTAATCTCTGAAGTGCTTTCATTATAGGTTCCAACTCCTACATAACAATGATTGGGAAGAGCACGAGTCTGAAATATAATAAAATGTAAACTATCCGGAGCAACTATTCCTCTATCTGCGTTTACTCGTGATAAGGTTCCACCCCCAGCTGTTGCTGTTCCAAAGGAAAGAACTTTTGTTGCTGGAGTCAGAGTTCCTATCCTAATCATTAAATGGTTATAATTTTCAAGACCTTGAGTATTGGCAGTGACAAATTTAGTACCATTAAAAGTGGCAACGCTGACAGGATTATTATCATTACCAAGATCATCCACAAGATACTCTGAACCAAGAGTTATAGTTGTTCCCGAAATAGAACCTGCTTTACCGTATACATTATTATCTGTGCCGTCATAATAAATTACTACAAAATAAGTATTATCAAAAGCTGCTATAGAAGTATGCTGGCAAGCATGAGCACTAACTTCTACTATTGAACCCAATGTAACTGTAGTTCCTGAAACAGTGCCTGCTATTACTTTAATCTTATCACCATCAGAATCATCCATATAAGAAATTACAAAGAGCGAAGAACTTAAAACAGCAACACTTGTATATATTGCTTCTCCTAATTCAAATTCTGCTATATCATCTGCACTCACAGTTATTACAGTCCCAGCTATTGTTCCCACAACCACTTTTCCTTTATTGCTATCACCCACATCTCTATAAGCCACTATAAAATGAGTATCATCTAATTTTGCTGTAGAAATATATTCTGCTGCTCCTGATTCAAATTCTACACCTGTGTCTGGTATTATGGTTATTCCTGACATTTTATTCTTGACAACGAATATAGACCGACAGTCTGGCTGCTACACCAGAATCTACGTCAACATCCATTGTTAGTGAATCATTTTTAATTAACTTAACAACATCTGGTGCTCCACTATCATCTACAGTATTTGTTCCAGTTATTGAAGGTCTGTGTCCCTGTGTGGTAAAGATCGTAGTTCCATTCTTATTAATATCAACAGTCAATGTCGTTCCTGCTCCGGGTGCTGTCTCAACATGAATATATACTTTCCTAATTGTGCAATCTCTATCTATCACTATCGTTGCTGGATTCCCTTGTCCGGTTCCTGCATCTACAACATGGTCATAAAAAGTATAAGTAACAAATACTTTATCTTCAGTTGTTTTGCCAACAATTACTGGATTAACTAAAGGAGCCGGTCCCATTTCTGTACCCAGAGAAGTCATTCCTCCTTTAAAAACATCTTTTAAAGTTCGTTGTGGTAATATTGGTTGGGGTTCAAATAATTCTGCCATACTTAAAGATCGTAATATTGTTGAGTTAATAATAATGCTTGACTTGGATTATCAAAAATGTATTTAGCTTTCTTTCTTTCATATGTTTTCTCATGTCTATCTGCTTCTCCTAAGTTCTTCAGATGCTCTTCCATAAATTGAGCTGTTTTCTGAATGATAAGATTATATTCATCGGTTTCACAGTTTAATACATCAGTGACTGCAGTAGCATCCTCTAGATAAGTCCCAGCAGAAGATTGCCAGAAATATCTTGAATAATAAACTACACTATAATGTTTGCCAAGTTTCATCACCAAATTATCAAATCTATAATCTGTTTCAGAAACCTTTGCGGTAGTTTTTGTCATATATAGTGCTACATAATCACAAGCATCAACATCCACAGTTCCTGATGCTACTTTATCTGCAAAATCAAATCTAAGTAAATTCCATCCTGCATAAAAAGCAACTCCTTCGTTATTGGTAGTTATTGTAATATAATAATATTCATCAGAGGCTGATCCTATTCTTATAATAAAATTTGTAAGATTAGTTATTGATGAGATATAAACCCACACAAAGATCGATCCATTCGTTAAATAATCAGAGATATCAAATGTGTCTAATGAATCATTGTAAATTCCAGCAGTTGTTCCTGAACCTGAACCTATGTCCCAGTTCAAAGAAGCAGAACCTTTAACACAGTTATCTACATCTTTTGTTATATTCTCTCCGATCCCATATCCTTCCCAATCCCCTACTGAGTCCAATGCATCAATTCCTGTTTCTTGGTCATCAATTACCCTTGATACCAAAAGTTTATTTACAAGATCGTCTCTGGAAATAGATATCAAATTGTCTTCTTCATTTTTCCTTCTATCAAACTCTTCTGCAGTAACTAAATCCCATAAAAGTTTTCCTCTCTTTATCTGAGGTTTTATATCAATTATCTTATCTCCTTTCATGGTAGAGGGATAAGTATATTGAAATACATCATCGAATAAATTTGGACTTAATGCATCAGATCTTATTGATGACCTTAAATCTATGTCTGACAGAACATCTCTAACTGCACGATTGGCAACAGTTAAAAAATCAGCTGCAGTAAAGGAACCAGATACAATTGCTGTTACTTCGGTTGAAAGTTCTGAGTGTAGAAAGCTTGCCATAAATTTATAATAGTTTAATTAATTATTTTTAATCGTATGACCTTGAATAAATACAGATCTAATATTAAAAGGATTAGTAACTGAACCATTTGCCCAAGAATAATCCAATCTGAGATCATCTATTTTACAAGACCTATTTAATATTTTCCGTCTTGTTGAACTATCTGTGGCAGAATAAGCCAATTGAGTTAATGCTTGTGTAGAAGCTCCTTTATTATAAGTTAATGTAAAATCACATTTTGCTCCTGCTGCTAATGTCTCAAATTCTACGATTATAGTATCTACAAAAGATTCAAAATTAGATCCACTAACAGGAAAAGCTATCGTCTTATACCTTGATGTTGTTGCATACCCTCCAAGTTTAGCCAAAGAATAATGTGTTCCATCATCTGAAGCTATAAGGACAGAACCGAAGGGAGCTGCCATTCCTCCTATATGAGTAGTATATTTTGCAGATCCATATTGAAATAGTTTCACTTCTGTATCAGTGTCTTTTGCTCCCCATAGCATAAGTTTCCCACTTGAAAGCCAGGATATGTGTCCCTCATATTCTCCTACCTGTGCCTGATTTGGTAATGATCCTGAATATCTCCTCAATAATTCTACTTGAAGTCCAGAGATGTATCCAAAACAATATCCTCCAGTTGAAATCGAATCTTTCCACCATACAAAGGTGATTCCATTCTTTGTATAAAGTGCTCCTAATTCTCCTTGAACTTCAATTGGATCTCCCTCCCAACTTGAAGACACTCCATCCCAAGTATAAATTCCTGATTGATTAAAGTTAGAACCAGCAGCATTGGGTCTATTTACAGCTATTTTCACTCTGTTGTTGTTCCATGTTACAGATACTGCTTGTGCATCTGTCCAGAAATCCAGATGAGTAGGATTTAAAGTTGTCGTGTCAAGTGATGCCACATATCTTCCATTTGTGATATAGGCAACATCATCTCCCCCCACTATTCCATAATGAGGAGCATCCTGTAAATGTGCTGCACCAGTGGGAGTAGTTGAGCCCCAATCAGGATCTATTGCAGGAGTAGCAATAGTTACTTTTGCTATCTCTCCTTCTGTCCCAGTATCATTCCAGAAAACATACACATTAGATTGATAATAAAGTAAATCTGTTGCTACTTGATAAGTTCCTCCAGTAATTAATAAAGGAAAATTAGCGTCCAATACTGCAGTTGCAGATAATTTAAACACTTTATCTGCACTACAGGCATAACTTACATTGGCTGATGTTGCATGTTTTAAAATAGCCACAATAAGATTTGTTCCCAATTCACCATCTTCATTTCCAGAAGTTAAGTCGGTTGGAGTCGGTCCTTGAGTTAAAACATTCGGATCTATTAAACTGATATCAGTCATAGCAGAAGCTTGATTCTTGTTACCAAAATATGGCCAAGTATTCTCAGTCCATGCAGGACAGTAACCTCCAAATCCATTAATCCCTCCAAGTGAAATTGTCCAAGTGCTTTTTTCTTTAGGCATTTTATTTTTTATTATTATGAATCATAAAAGGACGACGATATCCAAAATAATATCCGACTACTAACGCCAGAAGAGCAGCAATAAATCCATCTTTTCCCATTCCCAACAATATAATGCATCCAATAATGAGAACTATTGCTATAATGTCTTTTGCTTCTATTTGTTTAATCATTGTTTCTGTAATCATTTACTCAATTATTATTATTCTTCTTTCTCCTACCACAGGTCCTTCTCCTGTTCCATAAATGCTCAGAATATAATTTTCTGCTGTATATGTTTGCTCTCCCGCTGCAAATTGATCTCCTGATTTATAATAATGATTTACGCCTGCTTTCCCGTCTACCTTTCCCCCTGTTGCCCAGAATATCCCTATAAAGTCTCCTGTTTCTACATCTATTGCTATTGGGGCACTTTCTGAATCTTCTGTGAATGTCTGTTTGCTTCCTGATGTTACATTTCCTATGGTTACAACATCTCTTGGTGTGTAGGATGTTCCTGTTCCTGAGAAGGTTCCCACCTTACATCCTGTTAAATCTATGTTCGCCCAAATTTCTATGCTCGTTAATATTCCTGTAGCATTTGCAGGATTTGTTATTTCTATATAAGTATAACCCCCAACTAACACTACTGCTTCGTCAGTAGCACCAGGACCTATGTCTATTTCTTCATAAGCATAAGTGACCTTAAGTATTGGTTCATTTCCTGCTGCATTTGCTGAATATGATTTAATATACTCATCACCCGAAGGAGTATTTGCATTCACATCCCTACTGCTTCTCAATTGATATTTTGTGTCTCCTGTTAAATTTACCCAAGAGTTGTCTAAAGAAGGAGAGTCGTAATAAATACCTGTTGACATTCCACTTGTATTCCTCCAGTCCGCATCATAAGTTGCTCCACTGGCATCATAATTGGCTTCTCTGCTACCCGAATCTATTGGCTCTGTCCAAGCATATTTATATATTCGCACATCAAAATCAACATCTGAATAATCACTACTTGCTTTTAAACTTAATGATACATCGGTTATGGTGGCATCGTCGGGAATTGCTGAAGTATCAAAATCAAGATATGTTCTATATACATCAAAAGTTTCTCCCCAAGTACAACCACTTTGGCCTCCACATCCAGATTCATCTGAATTAAAACTATCGCAAGATGTTGCTGTTCCAGAACAACCACTCCATGCCCCCACTCCACAAAAATAATTACAAAAACCTTCATTACCATTAGGATAGCCATACCAAGCACAATCATTAATAGTTCCTGTACAATATCCATCCCAAGTACAGCCAACATACACATCCTCACAATCAACTTCATTATAAAAATCACCACAAGAATAAATAGGAGTTCCTGCACATTCCCCAACAGTAAATGACCAATCACAACCACTTTGGCCTCCACACCCACTCTCATTATTATCAAAATCATCACAAATATCTGCAGTCCCACTACAGGCAGTAGCATAATCTTGTCCTAAATATAAATAACTATCAGCAATAGAGAAACCATAGGATGTTGAAAGTGCTGTTGCATAAACAGAATCCTCCCCTGCAATATATCCATCGGATGTTTCTCCTGTAGGTTCTGCAATGGGGTCAAGATACAAATTTTCTTTATCCTTTACATTTCCGATTAAAACAGTTCTTTTATCATATAAATTTAGAGTATATCCTGAATTTAATAAATCATCGAAACCCAATTTTATTTTATCTTTTATAATTAAACTATGTTCTTGTTTTTTTATATCATCCCAAGTCAAGCCATTCGCCTCTTCCAAGTGCAAACCAACATACAATAATTTATCTTGATAAACCTGGGGTATTCCATTAAGAGTCAAAGCATACTTATAATAACTGGGATTTTTGGCAATTACAGCATCATAACTGATTCCATTTACTTCCATAAACTCTTTAGCTTTATCCCACCACAAGAAACAAGCACCATCTTGACTTCTCCAATTCCATCCCTGGATTTCACATATATTCTGGGGAACATCAACCACAAAAAATAATCTAACTATAACTGAATAATCCTCTTTATAAGAATAAGTAAAATTTCCAGAATTATTATCAAAGCTCATACCTACAACATCTGTAAAATCTTTCCATGTTCCCTCATCATTTATCCATTGACATTTTCCAAAAGTTGCGGTGCATTCTTTTTTACCTTCATCATTTGTCCAACAAATCTTAGAAGAACACTCTGAAGTAACTTCATTCTGATAAACATATTCTTTAGGCAAGTTTTCAAAATTAACATTTGGGAATGCAATAATTGCTGCCAAAACAACTCCTCCTATAATAACAACCACTGCCCATTTCCAAACATTATTAAGTTTTTGTTTAATTTTTTTAATCATCTATTGTAAATGTCCAACAGACAGAAAGCCAAGTTTCGGCTCCACCTACTGAAGTTATTACCATATCTAATCTATCTCCATCAGCCATTGCACCAGTAAGACCTGCTTCGTCTTCTGCTGGAGTATCATCACAATCTAAGTCTGTTCCAGCAACATCTGCTGGTGAACCATCATCAATCTGTAAATCTAATTGAACCCCATCTGCTTGGTCTGATTCACACCATATCTTTATTATGGTTACAGCAAATCCATTATTGGTCCAAAACGACTTCAGATCATCACCTGCTGTTGGATCTTCTATGTAAATACACTTTGTATCTGTCCTGACATCTGCATCTACATCTATTTCCAGTGTTCCTGCTCCTGTTGTACAAGTTAAACCATCGTCGCAAGTTAAAGTAGCAAATACTGGATCAGCTCCTGCTGAACCTACAAGAATTTGTCCATTAGTTCCTACTGTTAATGCTGTAATTGCAGTATTTCCTGAACCGACTAACACTGAATGATCTGTAGGGTCTGAGAGTCCTGTTCCTCCATAAGACACACCTATGTCGGTGGATTGCCAAGTTCCTGTGGCTATTGTTCCTATTGAAGTCAAAGACGAAAGTGTTGTTACTCCTGAATGAATCAAAGTCCCTGTTGTTATGGGTAAAGTTAAAGTTATTGCTCCAGCCACATCTCCAGTTATCAATCTTACTGCTCCCTGAGCATCATAAAAATCAAGATAGGTTCCTCCATCACTTGATCCGTCAAAACACAATCCTGAAGCACAATTTCCTACAGCAGTGACATCTCCTACTCCTACTGCAGTCCAAGAAGGATTGGCTCCCACTCCACCAGTAGTCAAAGCATAACCAGCTGTTCCATATCCTAATCTTGCATAATCAGTTCCGTTGTAATACATCACATCGCCTTGAGCATCTGAACCTAAAGCAATTTCAGTCCCTGCTACACAATTAGTGCAAGCCAGTCCAGTAGCATTTCCGGCTTCTGCATCCCCTGCAGCATAATTGCCAGTTGTGTCAGTGGTTAAAGCAATGGTGTCTGCATCTATTACGCAAGTTGTTCCATTGCAGGTAAATTCTCCATAATCTATTGTAAGTTCTGAAGCAGAAACAGTATCGTCAGTAAGGTCTGTTCCTGTTTGAACTGCCACTCCCCCTACTTGTAAAGCTCCTGTTGAAACATTGATTGTGCCATCTCCAAAGGTTAGCACAGAGTCAACTCCTGCCGAAGCATTGAATGCCCAAGTGAATCCTGCTCCACCACCAGCAATATCTGAACCTGAATTTATAAGGAAAGCGTCATCTACATTAAAAGTAGTTCCAACTAAAGTTAAATTAGTTCCTCCTAAATATGTAGTATTTGTATCTGTATAATTTCCTGCGTGGATATTTGTAGCTCCCTGATCTGTTGTCCAATCAATATGTTCATTAGCAACAAAATTAGTTAAAGCATCGTGGTCGCAAGTGATTGCTCCAGTGTTAGCCATTGTGCAATCATTGCTCATTATTACTCCAACAGGGTCATTTGAAACATTGCCAACATAAAGGTAAGTATCTGCCAAGACCATATCTGTTAAAGCATCCCAAGCACTAGGAACACAATTTGTGATTTCAGAACACTCATCTTTAGTAGCTACTATTGTATTTATTTCTGTTGTAGCATCGGTACAGGATTCAACTGCACCAGAAGCATTTACTCCTAAAGCATACTCTCCAGCATTACAGTTAGCTCCATTAGCAGATAAAGCTGTTGCTGTGTTGGCATTACCCGTAAGATTTCCAGTAATCGTATCAATATAGGCAGTACTCCAGTGTTTAGCAGCAGTTCCTATGGTTCCTTCTCCACCTGCTCTTGGAACGATACCTCTTGTGGCAGCATATACTCCACCAGAAATTAATAATGCTATTATGATTATCCCAATTATTTTTTTCATAATTTTTAACTTTTTGGCATTATGTCGTCGTTGACATCAAGCTCATAATAATTATCAGTTAAATTGGCAGTTACTGGCATCAAATGACCATTAATATCAACTTCAAAAAGTCCCGAATCAACAAATTCAAGAGCGTCTTCTGTCGCATTTACTTTTACATATTTACTCCCTTCTCCTAAATAACTTGCAGGAACATCGGTTAATCCAAGAAAAGTAGTTACTCCACTTGATTGGTCTGTCCATGACAATATTCCACTTCCATCTGTTATTATCACCTGGTCAGCAGAACCATCAAAGGTTGGGAATGTAAATGCTGAATTTATAGACAAAGTAGTTACATTTAAAATACTTGAAGGAGTATAAACTCCATCTGCTGTTCCTGTTAATAATTGATTTATTGTTGGAAGAGTGGAAGTTCCTGTACCTCCTTGTTCTGGCCAAATAACATTGCCAGAAGCAAATGGCAATTCCTGCACATAAGCATTCATAAACATCAAAATCAGATATCCTAAACCAATCAAAAGACAAACCGATATTGCTGTTAAAATTAATGCTTTGTTAAAACTTCTCATATAGGATTGTATTACTTAGGATTATAAATGAAAGTAGTCCATAATCCTGAACTTACAGTTGCACAAAGACCTTCACTGAGATTTACTCCTATTTCCCAAACTCCTTGAAGAGTTGTTGCATCGGTCAATTGAAAAAATGGAGAAGCAACAGAATCAGTTGCATTGGCAAGTATCAGTCCGCCACCAGCAAGATCATTCCCAATGATTATTCTATCCAAAAACACGGGACCTGAATGTACAGCAGTAGCAATCTGTCCTTCTGTAACATAACTGGAAATAGAATCGGTTCCTGAACTGATAGTCCGTCCACCCAAAGGATCTTCTTTCTGGAAAGAAGCCATAACTGAAATTATAACCACCATTATTAGAATCGCACCCATCACATATAACCATCTATTAAAGTTCATATATTTAAGAAAGTTTTTCATAAGATTGTTTAATTAATTATTATTTTGATTTTATGGTTCAACTCGATAATCTACACGGAGATTCATTCCTATTCTTGGAGCCACCACAAGAGTTAAAGTGTCTCCACTAAGAGAATATTCTTCTGTAAGTATCATTATCAATCCATTCTTTCTGACTTCCAAAGAACTGGCAGGATTTGGAGTATTGGCCAGAGTAAAACTCATATTTGAACCATCAATTGTTCCTGTTGGAATTTCATCTTCAACAAAGAAAGTGCCATCTTCCAATGATTGGGTAATGTTTGAACTTTCTGTTCTAGCCATAATTCTAAATCACAATTATCGGAATCTTGTGTTTGTCAAAATGCTTCTGGAGAGTTTGAGCTTTCTTATCAATATCTTTTACTCTATCTTCCACAAAATCTTCCCGGTGCTGTATAGCTTCCTCTCTTCTCTTTAACTTTCCTTCTCGCTCATCCAAATCTTTCATCTTTTCTTGCCTCGTTTTATCAATATCCATCATTTGTCTCCGAGTTTCTTTAAGATCTTTTTTTGATTGCTCTATTGTTTGCTCAAGTTTAATCTTCTCCTTTTTAAGATCTCCTGAATCTATTTTCTCTTCTGATAAATCATGAATCTCTTCATTGAGATTAAAAATCTCTCCTTTCCTTAAATGAATTTCAGTTTCTAAATTTGTTACCTTTTCTGATTTTACTACCATCTCATTTGACAATTGTTGATTTTGCTGCACTAAATCAACATGTTCCGTCTCTTCTTGTTTAAGAGTTTCTTGTAACATAGATATTTCAGCATTCATCTGCTTAATCATTTCTCCACTCTTCTTTATCTCTTCATCTGCCTCCTTCACTGCTTTCTCTGTTTTCTTATCAATATCTTTCTGAATAGCACCGATAGATTTGATCTTTGTGTCAAGTTCGGTTTCTTTAATTTTAAGTTCATTCTCAGCTATTTTAACTTCCTCTTTCTTCTTATCTATTATCTTATCCAATTTCTCAATCTCAGTTTCTCTTCCAATAATACCTTCTTGCTGTTCTGCTGCCACAAACATTGTTTTGTCTCCCACATCTTTAATCTCTTCCAATCTCTTTTCCTCAATGTTAACAGCATCAGAAATCTTCTTCTGTTCTTTCTTTATTTTAGAAGCAACTTCTTTTTTACCTCGATGTATTCTTAATGCCATAATAATTAGTCATTGAATAAAATTACTTTAAGTGTCAAATCACCTACTGCCCAAGCAGTTATTGTTGCACAAATATAAGCTAATCCATTAATATTAGCTTCTAATAACCGAAAATCATCTGATGTAGCTGCTGCAACACCAGTATCTCCATCAATTGCCGACCCGTCTTGCAAATCAATAACTTCTATGTAATCCCACATATTGGCTACTGATCGAGCTGATCCAAAAGCTGGAGAAGCATTGGACACAGGACTAATAGCTCCCTGAAACTTTACTGTCAAACCAGGAGATGCATTCACTCCATCTGTAGCAAGAGAAAAGATTACATGTCTAAAGTCCTTACAAGGAATAGCTAATCCAGTTCCTGCAGCTCCCTTAACACTAAATATTGTATATTCTACAAATTGTCTCATTGTTTTCTATAAGCAAGCACATTGCCTATAGTGTTAATTAATATTTTTATAGTGCAGAGCAGGGACACTGTCCCACACTCGGATTCACAAGGAAATCCTATTTACTTATCATCTGGAGATGGACAAGGATCTTCTGGTGGTGAATTGATTGGTTCTCCAAGATCTGTCGCTCTGACTTTCGTTCCTTTCTTTGACTTTTTTTCTTTTTTTATTTTCTTTTCCATGTTATATAGCAATAAATAATTTTTTAATTGAATTAATGACCTTTATATTTAGGGAAAAGAGTAAAAGATGACCACGTTTTTGTTTGTCATAATCCATTGCTCTTAAAATCCCACATCCAAAAATAGCTCCTTCTGTTTCTCCTTGATTGTATGCTTTGAGCTTCTTAAAAAGTTTCATATTCTTTTTTTGGTTAATTACCTCATTCTCGTTCTTTTACAGAGAACGAGAAAGAACTGTGAGATATCTAATGACTTTAAGTAGTCATTGATAATGCTCCTCCATCTGTTCCATTACGATTATCAACAAAACTATAAGTTCCACCACCTACTAAATCTTGAGTAGTAGTTCCAGCAATAGTCATTCTATTGCCACAAGCTACACCACCCCCGATTGTAATGGCATTAGTAATTGTTGATGTGGCTCCTCCTCCACCATTTGCACATAAGATATCATTGTCATTGGTTTGACCTTTGTAACTAAGATTGTTAATTACAATAGTGGCAATGTTTCCGTCTCCAATCATAAAGTTATTTCCTATCACTTTTGCCCAAGTGCAACTAGAAGAAATACTAACAACTGAAGAAAATGTCAAATCAGAGACAACAGAAGCAAATGTATTTTTTTCAATCAATTGGAAAGAACTTGATGCTGCAGACATATCTATTGATGGAACACCAGCAGTTGTAGTAGCATACAATCCAAAATGATTGTGATGAATATGAGTACAATCAGCAACACCACCAGTAACCATTATAAAACTCTGGTTATTGTAATTCTTACAATAAAATCCAGCAATTTCACAATTACCACCAGTTAATAAAATAGCATCATCATCAGCAACCATATGAATCTTTGTTGCACTATTAGAACCACATTCTTGTTTATTAAAGAGATAGTCCATTCCAATTAAATGAACATCTCTCTTAGACATTGTCAACTTAGTTGCCATATCATAATCATAATCTGAAGGAGCAACAAGAACGTAGTCATTTCTGCTAGCAACACAAGCATCTAAAGCAGCTTGAATTGCTAAATCATCGGTATCTGCACCAGAAGTTGTTATATAAACTCGTGGCACACCATCTCTATCTACCGGAAATTCATTCAATAAATCTCCTGCAAAAGAGTCTGCACCATTAGCTACAAAGAATATTTTACCCAATGTAGGAGGTAATGCTTTTGCTATTGCACCATATCTTGAATTTTGATTTTCAAACATTTTATTATTCTCAAGCCCACCGCACTTCCTAAACTCGTTTTAAGAAAACCAGTTATAGCTTGAGATAATAATGAATTAATTATTTATACAGGTTCACGACTATTCCTGCGACCTAATATATGCGGTGGAGCAGGGATTGAATCTACTCCACCAACCCACAAGAGTTTTTTGACTTTGTAAATGGTCTACGCTGAACCGTCTCCTGCCGAAAACTTAATCCACATTCCTTCAACTACTGAAATTCCATAACCGGCTCTGTTTCTAAACTCCCAATCATCTGTTTGAACATCTTCTGCATTTGAACCAGCAGTAGGAGCAATCATATGAGGTGCTTCCCAAATTCCGATGTAGAAAGAAGACATTGTTGAAGAAGCGATTCCCCAGTAATATCTTTTAGTAGAATCAGGTGCTCCAGCTGCATCAGTCGCTACTCTCGGAAGAATAACGTGCTTGTATCTGTTCAGATTGACATTCAACACTCCAGTATGAGCAGCTTCAGGATCAGCAGTAGATTTCAAGTATTCAATAGCAGTATCGCAAGAATTTGGATCGTCAGTTGTCCAGAGAATATCAAAGACAGCTGTCATTTTCTCACCAAGAGCATTGTAAGTTTCTTCAACAACCAATCTCCTCATTCCTTCTAAAGCTCCTTTTGAAATCCTTGGATTGTTTGCCAATTGATTCCTATAAGCAGTCGTTGAACCAGCCAATGGATGGTTGCTATCAAACAATTCTTGAGAAGAACTTGCTCCAGTTGTCACATCAATCGTTCTTCCATCTCTGTCAACATAAGAAGTTTCTTGTCCAAAAGTTAATCTGTGAGAAAGATCCAAGTCAATAGTATTTGGTCCTTTCTTTCCAGCATTAGTCAAACGACGAGTAACTTCACTGTATTTGTTCTGTGTTCTCATTTCGTAAGTAATTCCAATGTTATCGGCTACCCTGTAAGAAGTAATTGTATTTGAATAACCTTGTTGAACTTGTCCTCTGGCTGCTTGGTCTCCTTCTGCTTTATATGTCAAATATTCGTTGTTATCGATTGAAGAAATCTCTCTGGTATTTCCAGTATTAGCAGGAATATTCATCTTCTGAACTAATCCAGAAGTTAACATTGCTTGACTTACTGAATTGTAAGCATTTTGCCAAATAATATCCGCCAACTTTACAAAATCACCTAATGTTATTGTAGATAATTCCATAGATTATTAAGCAGAAGCACAAATGTCAAGGTCAGCATATTCAGGAAGTTTGATAATCCTAAAAGTACCTTCACCAGCTGTAGTTGCTCCATCAGCAGTGGCCACTGTTACATCTACAAGAAGTAAATGACCATGAGCTCGTGTATCAACATCAGCTCCTTCGTGGTCTTCCACATCGCAGGGTCTATCTACATCAGTGCCAATAACAGCTGTTCCATCAGTAATTTTTCCTATCATTAAAGCACTAATATCTCTCGGAACGAAAACATAGAGATCTCGAACTGCGGAAGAAGTAGCTGAATCTTGAGCTGCAATTCCAACAATCGCAAGAGAAGCAGCAACTGCTAAATCCTTGGCAGCCTGAGCAAGTGTTGTAATTCCAATCAAATCTCCTTTCTCAACAGCTGCCACAGACGCAGTAAGAACAACTTTTTTCATTAACCATTTTCCTCTGTAAGGTCTGAATGAATTTTGTGCCATTTTAAATAATATTAAACTATATTATCAAGATAAATTCGACTAACTTTATCTCGTGATTTTACAAGTTATCATCTTGATTACTCTTAACACCGAGTAGGTGTAAAAAAGAAAGAGAGCATCAAAAATATGGTGCCCTCCAGTTTGTTTCTGGTCAGGATTATAATTAGAAGGTTCAGTTGGCGAGATTGATTTAACGCCTATATCCTTCTAAAGTCCTATAAATTTTTATTTTATTATTTCTCTCTGTCAAATTGCTCAAGAATCCCAAAAAGAGTCCGAAGCTCATATTCTGGAATACTTTCACGTAATCCTTCTTTCTCTGGCAATTCCTTTAAATATAATTTCATGAATGTTGCTTCATCTAATGTTAATTCTATTTCATCTAACTCTTTGGTAAATGCATCTCTCATCTTGTCCTTGATTTTTAGTGACATCTTCCAATCCTTTACAGAATGAATCTTGGTATCAAATCGTCTCAAGAGACCCATTAATCCTATCAAATCATTCCTCACATAATTTATATCTCCTTGAGGAGATTTAGATACTTCAAGTTCTCCTTTCTTATTCTTCTCCTGTGCCTCTTCTTTAATAAATCGTATTTTAATCGGTTCAAACTTATTTTCTACCATAATTATTTTGGAGGGTATTCCTTGATTCTTATCTTTTCCAAGCATTGAGGAATACCCTCGTGAATCTTAATTGTTAATTCTCCAAATCTATACTTCTTTCTCCAACATTCAACAAGCCATTTTTCATTAGGATGGAGTTCCATCCCTATTAATTTTCTGTTTATTTTTTGAGTATCCACCATTTATTTTAAGTACTTTATCTAGATCTGCAAGATTTATTTTACAATAATCTTTATTGAAAAGTTGTCCATATGCCTTTCGTGTATTCTCCTGGATAGAATCTGGCAAAACAGATTGTAAGAGATATTGAATGTTTGCTCCTGATGGATCGAATATCGGTAGTTCTGAATCTGTAAGAATACCTAAGATCTTTGTAGCAACCGGTGCTATTTCTAATTGACGAAGAGCTGTTAAATCTATTGCCTTTTCTGTTGCTATTGCTTCTAAGGTATCTACCGGATATTCTTCCTTTGCATTATCAGCAAATTCTATCTCTATAACATCTCTACCTAAGAAAGTTTTCCTTTCAGCAGAACGAAGATTAACAATCCTACGAGACCCTATAAACTTTCCTATTAACTTAATCTTATTCATATTTAATTAACAAATTGAACACCGATGGTTAATTCAGTTCCATCATCTAATCTTTGCAATTTTAATGCTTCCTTCTTTGTTACATTATCAGTTATCACTCCAATCACTTTTGCTTTAATGCTTTTTTCATATCGTCGTTCAAATTCCATCTCTTCCATCTTTACACTGCTTCCATCACTATAAATTATTTCTATTATTTGTGATTCTGTCCACACATTTGTTCCTGGGATTTTATAACTACCCTCATCTTGTATCATTCTCCATCCCACAATAAGTTTTCCTCCTATACTCCTTAATTTTACAATTGGAGGCAAATCTTCTCGATGTCGTGAATAATACCTTGCTAACGCTTTCTTATCAGCAGATTGCATCAAAATATCCCGATCTTTCTTTAAATCTCTTATCTCATCCAATAAACCTCTAAGAGTTTCTTTTATCTCTTCCTCTTTAATTGGTTTTTCCTCTCCACTTACTTTTGTTGTTTCTTCAACCATAATTTTAATTTAGATTAATTTATTTCTTCTTTGGTCTTCCTTAGAAACCCCGAGTTTCTCTCCAACAGCACTTGCTCCTTCAGAAGACAATTTTCCTTTACTTTCTGATCCTTTAATTCCTGGTGTCATTCCTCCAGACGAAGAGATTACATCTCCTGATAATGGATTAACCGGTCTGCTTCCTGTTGCAAGAGTATAAGCATTGGCAATTCTTTCCCTTTGCTTCTCTGAGGTATCATCATCTGGAACAGTAAAGTTCTCATAATGAAAATTGATCTTCTTCTCAAGTTCTCCATCTCCTTCTGCTAATTTACTTATCATGTCTCTAACAGGTTGTTTCTTGGTATCTATTCTTATCCCTTCCACAGCTTCTTTTAATCCTTTAATTTCTTCTCTCAATTCCTCTGCCTCTTTTTCTTTCTCTGCTGTTTTTCCTCTTAATTTTCCAAAGTTCTTATCTTTACTTCTCTCTTTCTCTAATTCTTCTTCAGTTGCTTTTAAAGAATCTTCTTTCTCATTCAACTTAGTTTGAAGTTCTTCAGTTTTACCTTCAAATGCTGCTTTAGCTTCCTCTTTCGCTTCTTCAATCTTTGCTTCAACCTCATCGGGAGTTAAAGTTTCATCTAAAGGATTACCTTGTGAATCAAAAACTTCAGGAATTGGATTGCCTTCTTTATCAAATAATTCCATAATTAATTTATCATTTGGTTAATAATTATTCGACCATTTTAACGATCTTTTTTTAACGCAGATAGAACGAAACTGCAGATCGACCTTTATTATTATTTTTTGGCTATTCTAATCTTAGATTTAGGCATGTGCTTAAACATCTCGTGCATCTTAATCCCTTTCTTCCTAGCAGCCGAAGATGCATAACAATATCGCTTCCCTGTATCTTTGGAAGTCATACAATATTTACTTCCGCTTCGTGAAAAAGTATAAGGCATATTTTTGTTTAGATGAATTTTCTTATAAAATTTTTCAATCCTTTATTCATTTCCTCAAGTGTTCCTTTTGCCAATCCTTTTGGACTTTTCATATATTCTGCTTTTTTTCTTAAAACATCAGCTTCTTTACTGTATTGGATCGCCTTCTTCCGTTGCTCCTCTTGTTTTACACTTGGTCTTACAGTGATACTTCTAGTTGCAGAACTAGTTCCTGCAGCTTCAGCTTGTTTCTTCAAATATGCTGCACTTGGTCTTACAAAAATGCTTCTAGTTGCAGCACTAGTTCCTGCATATTTTGAAGGAGTAGTTTTTGCCAATCCTTCCTTCATTGATTGTACTAAATTTTTTGCCATAATTGGTGAGTGTTATTAATTTATAATGTTGTCGACTTTATTAATCTATATTTTTCTCTTAATTTGTTTTCTTCTTTTGAAAATTCTTTCCAACATTTTTCACACAAACAATTACCTTCTCCTAATCTATCATCTTTCCCTTTTAATCTTTCTTCTTTGCCACACTTATTGCAAACATATTTAATCATATTATTATACAGGAGTAATTACTTCTCCTGGTTCAGATTCTTCCTCCTTCTCGAATCTTGATCTTGATATTTTAACTTGCTCTTCAAACCAATCCACCATTTCTTTCAAACAGTAAAGAGCACCTTGATGCCAAATAGCATGTTCCATTGGAACTTTTGTCCAATCTTTTGCTCCCATACTTCTTAACCATTCAAGCTCTTTTAAAGCAAGGACCTTTTTAAAATGAGATTCATAGAATATCTCTATGTCTCCAGCTCTATTTCTTAACTCTTCATCAGTCAATCGTTCTTTGTCTATTTCTATAAGATTCTTTCCTGTATTCATTTATTTTAATACTCCAGCAGCAGTTGCAGGTTTTCCTACTGGAGAACCTTCCACTCCCACTTTGGGTGCTTTAATCTTTGGTGCTGTAGGTGATTGTGGCATTCCTCCTGGAGCAGCACCAGCAGGTGCAGTCTCTGGAACAGCTTCTTTCTCTTCTTCTTTCCTAAACATCTTATTGGGATCTTCTTCCCACACTTCTGCAAACCTTTCTTCAAGCCAATCTGGATTTAATCTTAAACCAAGTTCTAATGCATCCCTTGCCTCTGCACCAAACATCAATTTCGACATTTCACTAGATCTTTTATCTTTTGGAACAATATTTATCACCCAAGTTAATTTTACAGACTGAATCTCTTTAGGACTCAAAGCTATTATTCTAACCGGCATTCCAATTTTCTTCTTCATTCTATCTTCCATACTCATCAGTTCCTCAGAACTTGGCATCTCTTTTGTAGGAATAGTTAATCTAATCCCTTGCCCTTCTTCTCCAATATTCCTCTTCCTTGAGACGATCCTATATCTATTCTTCAATGCTTTCCTTGCCTCATCAACTTGAGTATCAATAGGACTAAACCAATTCTCAAGCAAAATCATTAATCGCTTACTTGCAAGTTTCTTTTCAAGCAAGGTAGCTGCCAGAATAAGGATCCCCATCATTATCCTTGCCTGTCTCTGAAGTTCTACAATCTGTGTTGCTGTAGGTTTTGCTCCTGCTTCCCTCGCTCCTGTAAAGGTCTGAGAAGCTGTATTAGAATCAATCGATCTCATTATCTCCTGCACAATATTAAACTCTCCAGTGGTTACTCCTTGAACTTCTTTGTCTGAAACTGGAACCAGAGTATTCGCTTCTATCCCACGAGTAATCTTACCAGGCATAAACACTGATTTCGAAATCACTCTTCCTGATAAATTCAGATAAGGAGGAGCAAACGATTTCTGTGTTTTAAGAACTGCCAACTTCATCATCTCATCAAAGATTGCTACCAGATTCTTATTCTTAAAGATAAATGATTTACCATAAGCAAAATCAAATCTAATTGGCTCTAAATTCTGTTGAACAATTGAATACTCACCATGACCCCAAGGAAACGGATATCCCATTGGAAGCATTAGAACTCCATTTAAAATAATCTGAAATTCATTGTTCGGCTTGTCTTGATACTTGATTACTTCTACCTGATTCTTATCAGCATCTCCAGTTAATCTCCAACTATTATTAATCATTTCTTCTGAACCTGACCCTGTGAATGATTGTTTATCTCTTGAAACAAATTCCCACCTTTCCCAGCTTCCATAAATCTGTTCAGCTTCTGTCCTATTTATTATCCTTACTGTAAACTGATAGGGTTGATTCTCATTATCATAAATCCTGAGATCTCCTAAATAAACAGAAAGGAGAGAAAGGATCCTCCTTCTTGGTTGTCCCAGCCCTAGGATTCTCTTAGTTTTCCACACTACTCCCTTTATCATTCCCAGAAACCCTTTACTTATCTTCTTAGAAACTTCCCATTTCTGTTCCCACAATTCTTCTAAGAACACTGTTCCTTGTTTCAACATCTCATACTGCCTCAACATCTTCTGTTCTTCATCACCTTCCAATTCTTCTGTCTTATCGATGATGTCTTCCATAGCATTGCCCAACACATTGATAGGAACTTCATTCTTGTTAAATGCTGAAATGTCAGGTTTAAGATTTAAACCCTGATACGAAGAAAGAAAAGCCATCATTTTTGTTCTCAATGTTCCTGATTGGTAAACAACATCTTGCTTATTCTTCGTTGCTTTAAGAACAGTATTAGCAGATCTTTCATTCGCTTCATAATATTGGCTTAGAGAAAGATTGTCAAACTCCTCAAACGATTGTTCTCTTGCTAATTTGGCTGACTCCAAACGCTTCTGGAGATTACCAATATAAGTTTTCTCCTCATCTGAATAATCAGGAATTTTAATAATCTTTTCCTCCTTCTTCTCTAATATACTTCCTTTTTCAACTTTTAGTGGTTTTAACTCTGGCATTGTTATATATTTTTATAATTCACCAAATGGATTAATGGGATCAAACTGTGGCTCTTGCTCTCTCTTTTCCTCCTGAATATCCACTCTGTCTTCATACGCTCTCTTATTCCCTTGTGGATTCAATAATAGATCTTTTACTCCTAGAGCTAACATCCTGATAGCATCTGCAGCATGGGATGACCAGTCATGGACAGGATGCTGCTTAAATTCTTGTCTCTTTTCATCATACTCTTTGTGATAATTCATAAGAGCATCTATTCCCTGCTTGCATTTATTCTTGTCAAACCAGCACCTATTGAATATCCTTCTTGCTGCATCAATTCCTTCTTCTAATGGGAAATTGGGAACAACTTGAAAATTAATACCTAACTTCCTTGCTGTCTCTAATCGAGATTTGCCTGTTGTTAACTCTCTAACCTTGATATCATGGGGAGCATAATGTCTGTCATATAAATACTTTCTGTCTTGCATTACCTTAACATAATGAACTAAACTTTCTCCTGACGACTCATAATAATCAATCAATCTGAAAGTATCACCATGAACCTGAAAGAACCAGATTGCCATTGAATCTCCTATTCCAAGATCCCAAGCAGTATTCACTTTTAAATTATAATCATAGGGAACATCTGTAACTCTTCCCTCTGTAATTGCTCTCTGCAAATATCTCCCATAATAAGAACCTGACATTGCTCCTTCAAAAGAACAATAATACTCTTGCTGTATAAGATCTTCATCCATTCCTTCCTTCCTTTCTTTCTCAACATCTTCTGGTGTTATTACTGGAGATCCATCTGGCCTCTTAGTATTATCAACAGTTAGCAATTCACAGAACCAATCTGAATTAAGTTGAGCCATATTATATAATTCATATCCATGATTGTGTCCTCTCGGAGTGTATAAGAACAATGCCCATCCTCCATTTTCCCTCAGAATTGGTCTTATGAAATCCCATGCTTGAGGATTCTGCAGAGCATATTCTGAGAATACTGCCCCTACAGGATTTGTTCCAACAATTGCATCAATGTTATCTGTCCCTATTATTTGAAATAAAGAACTGTTCTTAAATCTTATTTTCATCTCTGATTCATTCGGTTTCCCAGCAATCAAATCTCTTGGAAAGTGGTCAAGGAATCTCATTCCACTTTTGTCAATACCATCCCAGATAATCTTCTTCCCTTGAGAATATGTTGGCATAAAGTAATAATAAATCCCTTTCTTTTGCCACATCCTCTTAATCATGTAATTCAAGCCGGTCTTATCTTTACCTGCTCTTCTGTGCCAGACACATACTCCTCTCTTGATTCCTGAATCTAAAGCATCTAAAACTGGTAGTTGGTATTGTCTCGGGATAAACTTGTAAGGTATAGTAATCTGCATTGTTATGTTTGTAAGTGGGACAGAGATTACTCTCTGCTGAATAAATCCACTTCGGCTGACTTATCTATACACCATTCAAGTCATTTAACTGAGGATAGCACGAATATGACAAGGGAAGAAATTCTAAAAAAACCCCTTTGGTGACAACTCAGCACCTCGCCCACTTATTATCCCGATTTGTCCTTTACTGAATCTTTAAAAGTTATAATACTTACTTGAATTGGTTCTCCTTCTGCACCGGTATGCTCTAAGCTTTGCTTAGGCAAACCATCAAGCATTTTCCAAAGCAGATCTCTCATCTTTATGTCTTTTAAATAATACTTACACAACTCTTCAAACTTTTCTGGATTCTCCTTTAAATATTCTTGTATCCATCCCTTGATACTAGGACCTTTAGGTCTGCCTTTCCTGTTTATATTAGGATCACCTTTTGCAAATGCCATTGTTTTATTGCTGTTTAACAATTAATCTCTCTTGAATCATAATTTATTTATAATAAAAAAATCCCGGTATTAAAAAACTGGGACTACACTCTCTATTGCTTCTTTTTCTCTCTTCTTGGCCATCTCTCTTCTCCATCTTAATTCATTGAAAGCACTCCACTTCTTCTGCAATTCAGTAAAAAGAATAGGATCAACCACTGAATAATTAGCAATCCACACATTATCTGAAGTTGGTTTCTTATTTGTGTCTCCTTTAATCTTTATTGCTCCTAATTCCTGAAACCATAGAAGATGAATAAATGTTCTATCTTTCCAATTACACAGAGTAGAATGCTCTTTCAAATATCCTTTAAAATCTTTCTCAAACTGCTTGATTATTTCTACTTGAACTGGATTATCTAAATCATATCTCTTTCCAGTATTGTCCTCACCAAATATCTCACCAAATCCTGAAATATCTCTGCTCTTAAAACTTTCAGATTCAGTATCAATCATCACAGGAAGTGTTCCAGCAATCCATTGTTCCTTAAGCTGTTTAGCTTTCTCATTGTCTATTGCAATTGGAAGACGTGCTCGTAAAAATATTTTAGCCATAAATTTATAGTTTTAATACTTTTGGCTTATTATTAATCTTCGAAAGATAGAATGGAAGCTTTATCCGAACAGTTCTTATAGTCCAATTCTCCATCCATTCTTCACCACTCGCAGCTAACCACTTCATACAACCAATTATTTCCTCCGGCTTCCTCCTGCTCATAAGCATTGTCTTAATAGTCTGCATAACTGGATCAAACTCTGCTCCCTGTAACTCTATCTCTCTGAGATGCTGGTATGTCTTTAAAATCACATCATAAACCTCTTTCTTATAAGAAATCTTATCTCTGGTTGGCTTGTCCAACCCTCTATCTTTAGATAGAGGTATTGTATTGTTAACTGTATTGTTATAATTAGAAGACCGACCACCCCCACAAACAGAAGACCGAGCTATCGTGCTTCTGTCTTTTATAGAAGTGTCTTTGACAATCTTTCTATTTTTATCAATCTTTTGTCCAAATATCTTAAATGCTTTATAAACTATAAATATCAATCCGTATGGAGTTCTTTCAGTTTTGATATAATTTCCTTTCCTTAGTAACTTAATCCATTCTACATATGTGGTTCTTGAAATAGGAATCTCTTTTTTAAATTCTTCAAATTTTACAGGTCGTCCTCCAAGAACCTTTCCTTCACCTTTTTCTTCATCAATAATTGTCATCTTATCCAGCAGCCACATAAATAGCCAAACAGTTCCCATATCTCTGTCTCCACCCATTGCCTTAAAATGTTTCGGATCTAAAAGTCCATTTTTTATTGTTATATAAAATCCTTTCATCATCTGACTTCTTTCTGATAGAGAGGTGGTAGCAGATGATGAAATAATTCCCACCACCCCACCATCAGGAAAAAGTGAATTAGATTATTTAGTTATCAACCACTAACTTAATTATCGTTCTTATCAAGAAAAAAGAAAAGGGGTCAAACAGTTGATAACTTTTCTTGGCTTATAATTGTATTTTTTTAGAATTGTCTCCACAATGCCATCCAAATTCCCAGCCACAATGACAAATATTCTCTTTTTTGTGAGTTAAACATTTTTGACAAGACAGAAACAAGTCTCTTCCTGGATACTGGTTTAAGTGAATTTTAAAAGGAATAAGTTCGCAACCTTTTTCTTCAGAATGGAAATGTTTTGATTTCTGATTCATTTGAAAATCTGTCACACATCTATGTCTGTATTAATTATAGCTTTTCCAAGAAGAAGAGTCAAGAGTGCTAAACAGTTGATAACTTTTTGACTCCTTTTCTTTTTTCTGAAAATGGAGTATAATGAAAGCAGACAGTTGATAACTCTGAAATTCCTGTTTAAAATGACCCCTTGACTTTATTTTGTAAAAGAGCTATAATGAAAGCAACAGTTGATAACTGTCATTAACAAAAGGTCGAAGTTTAATTAACTAATTAATTAAAATAATTATGAAATTTAAAGTTGGAGACAGGGTGAGATTGATTGAAAAGGACAATTGGTGTGATGGATTAACTGTAGGAGACCCTTATACTGTTTCACAAACAGGTAGTGGTATTCGGATAAAAGAGCAGTCAAGATTGGCTAATATGTCTGCACCAGGTTATTGGATTAGTGAAGATTGTTTTGAATTTATTTCTTCCTCTCCTCATATCCGTAAAGTAATAGTAAAAGTTCCTACTAAAGAAGATTGGATAGCAGTGGTTAAGCAGGCAATAAAAGATGGATGTGAAAAATGGGGTGAAAGTGGAGAACAATGGGACAGCCATAGAGAAAAAACATGTATTCGGATAGATGAAGATGGATCTCTCCATTATGGAACAAAAGGAGTGTCTTATGGACAGACCGACTATCTAAATTATCTTCGTCTCACCACACAAGAATATCTTAATAAATTTAAACAAACCTCTGACGAAAAACCAAATAAGCAGAGGAAAATTAAAATGAAACTCAATATAATGATGAAAAAAATCTTTGATAAGGACATAAAAACTCTTATCAAGGCAGATTTTATTGACGGTGATTTAGAGTTCACCGAAACAGGGAAAGAAGCATTATTTGCTGTTCTCTTTGAATTAAACAAAGAAGCATTAGTTGTACTTGCTCAAGAAAAAATCCAAGAGGAAGAGAAAGAAAGAGGACGAAGATAAAAAATATGCCTACAGGAGTATATAAAAGAAACAAAAAAGAATTGAGACGATTAAAGAAACAAGCATTTCAGAAAGGATGTATTCCTTGGAACAAAGACAAAAAATTGACAGAATATCCTCAAATAGGTTTCCAAAAAGGACAATCTTCATGGAATAGAGATAGACATTGGTCAAAAAAGACCAGAAGAAAAATGGGAAAAGCCAAAGAAGGACTAAGAGATGAAGCAACAAATCGTTGGAAAGGAGATAAAGCTGGAAAAGGACCAATGCACGGATGGGTTTATAGACACAAAGGAAAACCCAAAGTTTGTGAGCATTGTGGAATAACTTGTAAAGAAAGAAAGTTAGCTTGGGCAAATAAAGACCATAAATACAGAAGAAAGTTAGAGGATTATATGTCTCTTTGTTATCCTTGTCATAAAAAGTACGATTTAAAAAGGTCGAAGAATAATAAAAAATTAAATAGATAAACTATCATGAAAATAAAAGAAATTCCAATAGATAAAATAAAGATCTATCAGAACATTCGATCAAAACAAAAGGATGTTGCTAA